>Ga0265295_1000620_pt1 | contig 69818 bp, 58 predicted proteins | sample Munlansysbiofilm_FD_192503 | JGI IMG/M metagenome (GOLD analysis project Ga0265295, IMG submission 192503) | Leachate microbial communities from a municipal landfill in Southern Ontario, Canada - Methane capture system biofilm | ecosystem: Engineered > Solid waste > Landfill > Unclassified ...
GCGCCGGAGAGGATCAGGGTCTGGTCTCGGCTGGCCACCAGCAGCAGGGCCTCGAGACGGCGCAACACCCGGTCACTGCGCCAGTCGCGCGCCAGGGCCACGGCGGCGCGGGCCAGTTGCCCCTGTTGCGTCTTGAGTTTGTCCTCGAACTTCTCGAACAGGGTGAAGGCGTCGGCGGTGCTGCCGGCAAAGCCGGCCAGAACCTGCTGGTCGTGCAGCCGGCGGATCTTGCAGGCACCCTGCTTCATTACGGTCTGACCCAGACTGACCTGACCGTCGCCGGCCAGGGCAACCTGGTCGTCACGGCGGATGCAGACAATGGTGGTGCCACGAAACATGCGTTCTCCTGTGTACAGGGCGTGCTGTGCCGGGTCACGGCCATGAGAGGCCGCTTCCCTGGCTCCTTATAGCACCAGCGCTGCGGGGGTGCAAAAGGAAAGCAGCGCCGGCCACAGACGGCGCTGCCACGGAAAAAGATCCGCTCAGCGGTGAGCGGCTCTGTCGGATCAGCTTTGCAGGGCCTCGGCCAGCAGGGCAGGAGCCTGCTGCAGCAGCTCGGTCAGACCTTCGGGCCGGCTGCCGCCGGCCTGGGCCAGATCGGGCCGGCCACCACCCTTGCCACCGACCTGTTCAGCCAGCGGTGCAATGAGCTTGCCGGCCTGCAGCCGGTTGGTCAGATCCTTGCTGACGGCCACCAGCAGGGCGGCCTTGTCGCCGCAGGCGCCGGCCAGCACAATGACACCCGAAGGCAGCCGGTCACGCAGCTTGTCACACTGCTCACGCAACTGTTTGCCGTCGAGATCGTCAAGGCGGGCGATAAGGCAGGGCACGCCGGCGATGGTCTGCACCTGCTCGATCAGTTCGCCGGCACGGCCGGCTTCGAGGCGGTCGCTTAAGCTGGCTACCTGCCGTTCCAGTTCGCGCTGCTGTTCCAGCAGTTTCTGAAGCCGGCTGGTCAGGTGGCTGCGGTCGCTTTTCACCAGCGCCGCCAGCTGGTTGATCAGTTCGTCCTGCTGCTGGATGGTGCGCAGGGCCTGGGCGCCGGTGGTGGCTTCAATGCGGCGCACGCCGGCGGCGATGCCCGATTCCTGCAGGATGCGGAACAGGCCGATATCGCCACAGCTGCCGGCATGGGTGCCGCCACAGAGTTCCATGCTGAAGTCGCCCATGCGCACCACCCGCACGCGTTCGCCGTATTTTTCGCCGAACAGGGCGCGGGCGCCGGCGGCCACGGCCGATTCGGTGTCCATCTCCTGGGTTTCAATGGCGCGGTTTTCGCGGATGCGGCGGTTGACCTCATCCTCGATGCGGCGCAGTTCGGCATCGCTCAGGGCGGAGAAATGGGTGAAGTCGAAACGCAGGCGCTCGGGTGTCACCAGCGAGCCGGCCTGCTGCACATGATCGCCGAGCACCTCGCCCAGCACCGCCTGCAGCAGGTGGGTGGCGCTGTGGTTGAGGGCGGCGGCGCAGCGTTTTTCGCGGTCGATCTGCAGTTCGGCAGCGTCGCCCACCGCCAGCTCGCCACTGCGGATCAGCCCCTGATGCACAGTGAGCTGTGGCAGCGGTTTGATGGCGTTGTCGATCAGCACCTCGGCGCCCTGGGTGGTCAGGCAGCCACAGTCGCCGCTCTGGCCGCCGGATTCGCCATAGAAGGGCGTGGCCGAGGTGATGATCTCGACCCGTTCGCCGGCGCCGGCGCGCTCGACCCGCTGGCCGTCGCGCAGCAGGGCGACAATGGTGCCGAAGTCGGCAGTTTTGTCATAGCCGGTGAACTCGACCTGCAGGCCCTGTTCGGCCAGCTGCTTGTAGATGCTGGCGATGCCTTCCTCGCCGGAACCCTTCCAGTGCTCTCGCGCCTGCTGGCGTTGCTGGGCCATGCAGCGGTCGAAGCCGGCCTCGTCAAGGGCAAAGCCATCTTTTTCAACGATGTCGGCGGTCAGATCGACGGGAAAGCCGAAGGTGTCATACAGCTTGAATACCACGGCGCCGGGGATGGTGGTGGCGCCCTGCTGGCGCAGGCGGTCGATTTCCTCCTGCAGGATGCGCAGGCCGTTGCCGAGGGTTTGGATGAAGCGTTCTTCCTCGTTCTTGACCACCTTGGCGACAAAGGCCGCCCGTTTGGCTTCCTCGGGGTAGGCGCCGGCCATGGTTTCGAGTACGAAGGTGGCCGTCTGGTACAGCACCGGTGTGTCGAAGCCCAGCATGCGGGCGTGGCGCATGGCCCGCCGCATGATGCGGCGCAGCACATAGCCCCGGCCCTCGTTGGATGGCAGCACGCCATCGGCGATGAGGAAGGCGGTGGCGCGGCTGTGGTCGGCGATGACGCGCATGGAGACATCGTTGTCGCCATCGGCGCCGTAGCCTTTGCCGCTGAGCTGTTCGATGTGGCCGATGATGCGGCGCAGCAGATCGGTGTCGTAGTTGCTGGTTACGCCCTGCATCACGGTGCAGATGCGCTCCAGCCCCATGCCGGTATCGACAGCCGGCTTGGGCAGCGGTGCGAGCGTGCCGTCGGCGCTGCGGTTGAATTGCATGAAGACGTTGTTCCAGATCTCCATGTAGCGGTCACAGTCGCAGCCGACGGCGCAGTCGGGTCGGCCGCAGCCGACGCCGGGGCCATTATCCCAGAAGATTTCGCTGCACGGACCGCAGGGACCGGTATCGCCCATGGACCAGAAATTGTCCTTCTCGCCAAAGCGGAAGATGCGCTCGCGCGGTACGCCTTCTTGCTGGTGCCAGATGTCGGCGGCCTCGTCGTCATCGGTAAAAACCGTGACATAAAGACGGCTTTTGTCGAGTTTCAGATCCTGGGTAAGAAATTCCCAGGCAAAGGCGATGGCTTCCTTCTTGAAATAATCGCCAAAGGAAAAGTTGCCGAGCATTTCGAAGAAGGTATGGTGGCGGGCGGTACGGCCGACGTTTTCCAGGTCGTTGTGCTTGCCGCCGGCGCGGACGCATTTCTGGGAGGTCGCGGCGCGAACATAGTCACGTTTTTCCTCGCCCAGGAAGCAGTCCTTGAACTGGTTCATGCCGGCGTTGGTGAACAGCAGCGTCGGGTCGTTGTGCGGAATCAGGGAGGACGAGGGCACCACCTGATGGCCGCGCTGGGCAAAAAACTGCAGGAAGCGGGTGCGGAGAGCGTCAGCGGTCATCATAAACGTTTATTTGCCTTTCATTGAGGTAGTCAAAAATCTGCGACAAGGCAAAGCCACGTCGTTGCAGATACTGGATCAGGCGGCGCTGCTGGCGCGCGTCCGCGGAAAACCGAGCCGGATCGCCAAATCGGCGCTCGGCCACTGCGGCCAGCTGCCGGCGTTGCAGGTCGGCATCGGCGTAGGTTGCCGTTGCCTGATGGCAGATCGCACTGTCAAAACCTTCGCGCTGCAGTCGCAGTTGCAGGGCCGGACCGATGGCACGGCCGGCGCGCACCAGCTGGCCGGCACGCTCGGCGGCCAGGCGGGCGTCATCGAGATAGCCCAGCTCGTGGCAGCGCTGCAGCGCGCTGTCGATGGCCTGTTCGGCGCAGCCTTTGCTGCGCAGGCGCGCCGCCAGGTCGGCGCTGCTGCGGCCCCGCCGACCGAGCAGGCGCAGGGCCAGGGTATAGGCATCAGGCGCCGCCGGTCGGCTCATGCCGGCGGGGCGTTGCTGTCGTTGTCCGCCGTGCCGCTGAACTTGTCCCAAGTCAGATCGGAGGTGGACGAGATGCCGGACATCTTGAGCTTGAAATCGTCCGGGTTGCTGCTCTGGCGCAGGGCTTCATCGTAAGTGATGAGCTGATGGCTGAGCAGACTCATCAGGGACTGATCGAAGGTCTGCATGCCGTAGTTGTCGTGGCCCTGCTGGATGGCATCGCGGATCATCTTGGTCTTTTCCTTGTCGTCAATCAGCTCGCGGATGCGGGCGGTCGACACCATGACCTCCACCGCCGGCACGCGGCCCTTGCCGTCGGCCCGTGGCACCAGACGCTGGGAGATGACGCCCTTCAGGATGGCCGACAGCTGCAGGCGGATCTGGCGTTGCTGAAACGGTGGAAAAACGCCGACGATACGGTTGATGCTTTCCTGGGCATCGACGGTATGCAGGGTCGACAGCACCAGGTGGCCGGTTTCCGCCGCTGTCAGGGCGGTTTCAATGGTCTCGTAGTCGCGCATCTCGCCCACCAGAATCACATCCGGGTCCTGGCGCAGGGCCGACTTGAGGGCAGAGGCGAAGGAGGCGGTGTCGACGCCCATCTCGCGCTGGTTGATGATGCTCTTTTTGTCACGATGCAGAAACTCGATGGGGTCTTCAATGGTGATGATGTGGTTGGTGCGGTTGGCGTTGATGGCGTCGATCATGCTGGCCAGGGTGGTCGACTTGCCGCTGCCGGTGGTGCCGGTGACCAGAATCAGGCCGCGTTGCTCCTGGGTCAGTTTCTTGATGATGGGCGGCAGCAGCAGTTCGTCGAGGGTCTGCACCGTAAAGGGAATGGCGCGCATCACGGCGGAGATGGAACCGCGCTGGGTGAACAGGTTGACACGGAAACGGCCGAGACCGGCAATGCCATAAGCCAGGTCAATCTCGCTGGCCTTCTCGAACTGGTCGCGCTGACGCTCGTTCATCATGGCGTAGGCCATCTTGCGGATCTCTTCCGGTGCCAGACGCGGCGCCTTGGGTAGCGGCCGCAGGGCACCATCAATGCGGTAGACTGGCGGCAGGCCGGCCTTGATGTGCACGTCCGAGGCGCGGGCCTTGATGGCCATGGTGAGGATTTCGTTGAGGTCCATCGCCTAATCCTGTTCGGCAGGGCTGTGTGGGGCCGGCTGCAACTGGGACAGGCCGTAGAGTTCCAGCACCTGTTGCTCGATGCGCAGGGCTACATCCGGGTGTTCCTTCAGGTAGGTTTTGGCGTTTTCGCGTCCCTGGCCGATGCGCTCACCGGCAAAGGAGAACCAGGCACCGCTTTTGTCGACAATATCGTTGGCGGCACCAAGGTCGATCAGTTCGCCCACCTTGGAGATGCCTTCGCCGTACATGATGTCGAATTCGGCCTCCTTGAACGGCGGCGCGGTCTTGTTCTTGACCACCTTGACGCGGGTGCGGCTGCCGATGATGTCCTGGCCCTGCTTGAGGGTGGCGATCTTGCGGATGTCCATGCGGACCGAGGCGTAGAACTTCAGGGCGTTGCCACCGGTGGTGGTTTCCGGGTTGCCGAACATTACGCCGATCTTCATGCGGATCTGATTGATGAAGATGACGCAGCAGTTCGATTTGCTGATGGTGGCGGTGAGCTTGCGCAGTGCCTGCGACATCAGGCGCGCCTGCAGGCCCATGTGGGAATCGCCCATCTCGCCTTCGATTTCGGCCCGCGGCACCAGAGCGGCAACCGAGTCGACCACCAGCACGTCGATGGCGCCGCTGCGCACCAGCACCTCGACGATTTCAAGGGCCTGTTCGCCGGTGTCGGGCTGGGAAACCAGCAGGTCGTCGGCGTTGACGCCGAGTTTGCGGGCGTAATGGATATCCAGAGCGTGCTCGGCATCGACAAAGGCGGCGATGCCGCCTTTTTTCTGGGCCTCGGCAACAATATGCAGTGCCAGAGTGGTTTTGCCGGAGGATTCCGGGCCGTACACCTCAATGATGCGACCGCGCGGCACACCGCCAATGCCCAGGGCAATGTCGAGACCGAGGGAGCCCGTCGGAATGGTGTCGATATCGCGCATGACGTTGTCGCCACCCAGACGCATGATGCTGCCCTTGCCGAACTGTTTTTCAATCTGGCTCATGGCCAGATCAATGGCCTGCTTACGGTTGTCGGTGGTCATGGTGATAAAGCTCTCCATAATGCGAGGTGAACGGCAAACGCCCGAATGCGCGGCGGGTGGAACATTTACCGATAGCACAGCGTTGGCGGGCTTTTCAAGCACAAGTTCAGTGGTTTTAAGACCCCGCCAGACGTTGTTCGGCGGCCCGGCGCAGCCAGTCGAGGGCGTGGCAGGCACTCTGCAGCCGTACCTGGCGGCGGTCGCCGGCAAACTGGTGCTGTGCGACCTGGGTGCCGCTGGTCTCGGCCAGGGCGATGAACACGGTCCCGACCGGTTTGTCCGCCGTGCCGCCGCCGGGGCCGGCGATGCCGGTGACGGCCAGGGCCAGGTCGGTGCGGGCGCGCTGGCGGATGCCCTCGGCCATGGCACGGGCGCAGGCGGCGCTGACGGCGCCATGTTGCAGCAGCAGTTGATCGGAGATCCCCAGCCAGTCCTGCTTGGCACTGTTGGCATAACTGACGGCGCCGCGCTCGAAAAAGGCCGAGCTGCCGGGCTGGTCGGTCAGCAGTTTGGCGAGCAGGCCGCCGGTGCAAGATTCGGCCAGGGCCAGACTCAGTTCGGCGTCGCGCAGGCGGGTAGCGCAGATCTGTGCCAGACTGGCGCTGCCGCGGCAGACGATCTGGTCAGCCAGTCGCTGTTCCACCAGCAGGGCGGCTTGCTGCAGCAGGCTGTCATCGCCCGTGGCGGCGCTGAGTCGCAACAGCTGACAGGGAAAGTCCTCATCCAGCCGCCAGCCGACGCCCTCGGGCCAGGGCAGGCGCTCCAGCTGCTGTTCCAGATGCTCACGGGGGTTGCCGAACAGGCGGTAACTGCTCTGGCAGTGGCACTGCTGCGGGCTGATCAGACCGCGCAGCAGCGGCAGCACCTCCTGCCGCAACATCACCGCCAGTTGCTGGCTGTTGTCGGGCAGGAAAAAGGCGCTGGTGCGGCCCTGTTGTAGAAAAAAACCCGGGGTCGGGCCACAGGGGTTGCGCAGCAGGCGCACCTTGTGTGGCAGCAGGGCCTGCTTTTCGTAGCCGTCGGGCAGGGTCTGGCCACTGCGCTGGTAGAAATCGCGTACCTGTTCGAGGGCGCCGTCGTGCAGCGCCAGGTTGAGACGGAAAGCCTGGGCCGCCGCCCGGCTGGTGATGGCCTGGCGATGGCTGCCGAGACCGCCACACACCAGTAATACCACGCCCTGTTCCCGGTAACGTAGCAGGGCCTGATGCAGGGCGCGGCCATCATCATCGAGTACCAGCAGCTCGCTGAGGGTGCAGCCCTCGTCCTGCAAGAGTCGCAGCAACGGTGCCAGTGGCGGTGGCAGGTCGGGTTGGGTCAGAAAACGGTTGCCGACGCAGACCAGGGCTATCTCCATGACAGGGCTCCTTTGGGGAATTGCGCCGATGCTCAGGCCAGCAACTGCAGGGCCAGACGGGTGGCGCCGGCGGCATAGAGCCCGGCAACGATATCGTCGAAAACCACGCCGATGCCATTTTTCAGGCGGCGGTCGAACCAGCTGGCCGGGAAGGGCTTGAAAATATCGCACAGTCGGAAAAAGACGAAGCCCAGCAGGGCTGCCTCCAGACTGAAGGGCAGCAGCAGCACGGTGGTGAGGTAGCCGACCAGCTCATCAATGACGATGCGGCCATCGTCGGCCTGGCCGTAGAATCGTCCGGCCACTTCCGCCAGCAGGCAGGCCAGCGCTACCAGCAGACCGTAACCGAGCAGGGCCTGCAGCGGCGGCAGGGGGGCGAACAGGTAGTACAGGGGAATGCCGGCAAGGGTGCCAACGGTGCCGGGAGCCCAGGGGCTGTAGCCCAGGCCGCCGTTGCTGGTGAGGCTCAGCAGAAGTCGTCGCCACATGGTGTCGCTCCTTTAAGGGTGGCGCTGTTGGCGCCGAACAGATAGTCGCGGGTCAGCTGTGCCGCCAGGGCCTGGCGCGGCGGGGTTCCCAGGTAAAGCAGTTCCGCGCGCAGGCTGAGCGGGTCACTCAGCCGTACTCCTTCGGCACTGGTCCGCGCGAAGGCCTGATTGGTGGCGAACTGGCGGACAATGTCGATGGGGCCGTCGGGGTCGGGCAGCAGGCGCAGTTGCAGCAGGGGCTTGAGCAGAACCAGGGTCGCTGGAAAATGCAGGCTGGCCTGCTGGGGCTGGGTATGGGGGCAGTAGCAGGCAGCGGCCAGTTCGCCTCCCAGCAGAACCTGATCGGTCAGTCCCTGCTCGCGAATCAGCCCTGGCAGGCTGCCCAGATGCCAGGGTCTGTTCAGCCGACAGCGCTGTACCTGCAGGCGGGGCCGCAGCCGTTCGATAAAGGCCGGTTCCCATAACTGATGCAGGGCCTCAAGATCCCCCAGTTGGCGTTGGCCGTCGCTGCCGTGCAGCAGTCCTTTGGCCAGCAGATCCTGGATTACCGGGCCGACAGTACCCAGGGCGACGCCGGCGGCGGCGGCGATGGCGCGATAGGGGGCGTCGGCCAGGGTCGGGTCGCGCAGCAGCTGGTAGAGGATTTTCAGGCCGGCCCGCTGGGTGCATCGATTGGGCAGGGGGGCCGGTCGGGTGCCGCGCTGGCCGGTACAGCGGTAGTAGAGGGGCGCTGCCTGCAAAAAACCGTTGCCAGCGCTGTCGAAGAAGGCCAGATCATCGGCCATCAGCGCCTGAGCCAGACTGTCGCCAATATAGTCGGCCAGCAGCACCGGGTGTTCATCGCGCAGGGTATGCAGCTGAAACCGCAGCAACTCAGCCTGCTGTGGTGAAATGCGCCAGGCCAGGCGTATGGGGCGCACCAGCTCACCCCAGGTGCCGCTCAGCTGGAGCAGGCCACTGAAGGGGGGGCGGCCGCCGATCCGGTGCTGTGCGCGCAGACCGGGCACCTGGTTAAGCCGGTGCAGTACAGAGCGAATCAGCTTCATCTCGCGAGCAGGCAGTGTGGGCATGGCAGCAGATCTCATGCTTGGGGCTGAGGATGTCATCGCCGGTCTGTCGGGGAGACCGGCGTCCCTGTCCTGATGCCTGCACAACAGGACAGTTGGGCCGTTGGCCAGACAAAAAACGGCACAGGCAAAACGCGCCATTGACCGGTAAGAAAGCGCTTCTGGCTACGGCAAAGGCGCGAGACGTTGCCAGCAATCTGCCGTTGGTGTGTTTGTGTGCCGCCAGGCCGTTTTGAATCCGGCAGCTGACCTTACCACAGGCGACCGCTGGGGCGAAGCCCTTTACCGCCGGCAAATCCCGGCCCATCTCGGGGGTTGGGAGCGGTATCGATGGGAGAGAACCGGCTTGCCGTGAAAAAAAGCTGAAGAGGTACGTTTGTGGCAGGTACAGGGTTGCCGGATTGCTGAATGAAATCAGCACCAGAACAAATTTCCGTGGCGGAAAAGGCCCGCCGGCAGCTTTCAGCCGGCGGGTGAAAAACAGGTGGCAGAGCCCATGGCTGGGCGCCAAAAGTCCAGCATTGAATTGATTTAGGGAGAACGAAAAAAGGCGGGAACCTGATGGTCCCCGCCTTCGGGTGTGACAACGGTCAAACGCCGTCTGAAGGCTTAGCCTTCGATGGCGCCTACCGGGCAGGCGTCAACACAGGCGCCGCAATCGGTGCAGGTGTCAGCGTCGATCTCGTACTTGCCATCGCCCTCGGAAATCGCTTCTACCGGGCAGACATCGGCGCATGCGCCACAGCTGGTGCAATCGTCGTTAATCGTGTGAGCCATCGTTCTTCTCCTTTTTCTGGTTTTTCTCAGTCCAGGCCAGGGCGATGTGCCGCTGGCTCTTCATCGCAAACGCGGATCACTATACAGGCTTTGTCTGCGCTGTCCAGAAAAAAACGCTTGGCTTGCAGGGCGCCGCTACAGCAGCCGCAGACCGGTCTGATAGACCAGGCAGGCCAGGGCAAAGGCCAGGGTGCTGTTGAACAGCAGGGCGAAGCAGGCCCAGCCCCAGCTGGATTCGCGAGCCATCACCACCAGGGTGACAAAGCAGGGGGCATACAGCAGAACAAACAGGATGACCGCCAGGGCCGCCGCCTGGTTCCAGTCCGGATCTTGCTGGATGCGTTCGACCAGGCTGTCGGCCTCCTCGACATCGACTTCGCCGAGGGAATAGGCTGTGCCCAGGGTCGACACAATTACCTCCTTGGCGGCCACGCCGCCGAGCAGGGCGATGTTGGTGCGCCAGTTGAACCCGGCCCACTGGCTGACGGGTTCCAGCATCTGGCCCAGCCGGCCGGCAAAGGAGTACTTAAGGGCCGCGGTACTCTCGGCCCGGTCGATGGCGGCGAGGGTTTCCTGGCGTGCTTCGCTATCGTCCAGCTGCTGAGCGATGGTCGTGCGTTGCAGGTCGAAGGTTGCCAGGCTGCCTGCATCAAGGCTGGGGAAGGTCATGGCGGTCCACAGCAGCACCGAAATGGCCAGAATCACGGTGCCAGCCTTGCGGATGTATTCCCAGGTGCGTTCCCAGGTGTGGATCAGCAGGCCCTGCAGGGTCGGCCAGCGATAGGGCGGCAGTTCCATGACAAAGGGCGTCGATTCGCCGCGGATCAGGGTCGAGCGCAGCAGCCGTGCCACCAACAGGGCCATGGCCCAGGCCGTCAGGGTGATGAGAAACATGATCAGCGGCCGGTGGTTGGCGAAGAAGGCACCGATCAGCAGCAGGAATACCGGTATCTTGGCGCCACAGGGCATGAAGGGCGCGGTCAGGATGGTGGCCAGTTTTTCGCGGGGGCTGCGCAGGGTGCGGGCTGCCATCACGCCGGGCACGGCACAGCCGCCGGCAATGCCGCCGGAGATGATAAAGGGCATCACCGAACTGCCATGCAGGCCGAAGGTGCGGAACACCTTGTCGAGCATATAGGCCACCCGCGCCATATAGCCGGAGTCCTCCAGAAAGGCGATCATCAGGAACATGATGATAATCAGCGGGACAAAGCCGAGCACGCCGCCGACGCCATCGATGATGCCGGAGACGAGCAGCGACTGCAAATGACCCTCTGGCAACAGGGCGCGGACGCCGTCACCGATGAGGCCGAACAGCCACTCGAGCGCCTGCATCGGGTATTCACCCAGGGTGAAGGTGATGTGGAACATGGCGTAGAGCAGGCCCAGCATCAACAGCGGACCGGCCAGCTTGTGGGTCAGTACCTGGTCGATCTTGTCGGTGACATCCAGCCGGTTGGTCGTTTGCGGATAGGTCAGCGTTTCCTTGAGCAGGGTGTGGATGAAGCCGTAGCGGTAGTCGGCGATGATGGCCTCGGGGAAGGTATTGAGGGTTTTCAGGCAGTGCTCACGCAGCTGGTCGACGGTTTCCTCAAGCTGGCGGGACAGGCTGCTGTCGGTCTGTTGTCCCAAAGCCAGAATCTGATCGTCGCCCTCGATGTATTTCAGGGCCAGCCAGCGCGCCGGGTAACGCTGGGCCAGCAGCCCGGCAGCGGCGATGCGGTTGCTGAGATCCTCCAGTACCGGATCGATATCCGGGCCATAGGACAGTTGTAGGCCCTGCCAGCCACCCTGGCGCTGGCGGGCAGCGACGATGGCACTGTCGAGCAGTTGCTGGCGGCCCTCGCCGCTGCGGGCCACAACGCCCACCACCGGACAGCCCAGCCCTTCGGCCAGACGCTGCTGGTCGATCTGTAGCCCGCGGGCGCGCACATCGTCCATCATGTTGAGTGCCAGCAGCAGCGGTACGCCCAGTTCAAGAAACTGCACCGTCAGGTAGAGGTGCCGTTCCAGCTTGGTGGCATCGGTTACGTTGACTACCAGATCCGGTCGCTCATTGACCAGCACCTCGCGCGCCACCAGTTCTTCCTGACTGTAGGCGGTCAGCGAATAGCAGCCCGGCAGGTCGACGATTGCCAGATCACAGTCGTCATGCCGCAGCTGGCCTTCCTTGCGTTCGACGGTGATGCCGGGATAGTTGCCGACGTGCTGACGCGCGCCGGTGAGGGTGTTGAACAGGGTGGTTTTGCCAGCATTGGGATTGCCGGCGAAGGCCAGACGGCAGGTGTTCATGCGCAATGATCCTCGGTTTGGACGGTGATGAAATCGGCTTCGTTGTTGCGCAGGGTCAGGGTGAAGCCACGCAGGCGCAGCGCAACCGGATCCTTCAGCGGCGCCCGGCCGACGATTTCGATCTCGGTACCCGGTACCAGGCCCATGTCGCGGATGCGCCGGCCCAGTTCGCCGGCGGCGCTGATGGTTACGATGGTGGCTTTATCGTGCAGCTGCAGCTGCCGCAGGGAACAGAGCATAAAACACCTTCCGGGATCGGTTGATTTTGAAATCCGATTTCATTTTAGGGCGAATCGCCGCCCTGTCAAGATTTTTCTGCCAGGCTTTTGTGTTTGTTGCCCTCTTGTCGGTTGTGGCACAGTGACGGTCTGTGTCGCTGAAGAAGGTTGAGCAGACATCGATCCGAGCAACAGGAGCAACACGGGAGAGATGGCATGAATCCGACCAAAAACGCAAGGCCGCCGGGGCGGCTGATTCTGTGGCCGGGGCTGGCGGCCGACGAGCGTATGTATCAGGGTTTATGGGCTGTTGGGCTGGAGCGGGAATTGCTGTGCCCGCGCCTGCTGGTGCCCCAGGTGGGGGAATGCTGGCCGGATTACGCCCGGCGCACGGCTACCCAATGGCAAATCGGCCCAGCAGATCTGATTGGAGGCTGCTCCTTTGGCAGCCTGTTGGCCACTCAAATCGCCTGTCGCCAGTCCGTGCAGGGCCTGGTGCTGCTGGCCGGGGCCCTGTCGAGCAGTGCTCTGAGTCCGGCTGCGCCCTGGCTGCAGCGTTTGGCGGCTCCGTTGCCGCTGGCACTGGTGCGTTCCCTGTTGGCGAGCAAACCGTTTCTGCGGGCACTGTTCGGCCCAGCCCGGCCCGAGCAGCTGGGGCTGGCGCGGCAGATGCTGAACGATACACCAGACGATTTACTGCGGCGCGGCGGTGCTCTGGCCGTCAGCAGTTTTCCGCCGGGCCGGCCCGGTTGTCCGGTGGTGGCGTTGCATGGCGACGCCGATCGGGTGTTGCGACCGCCACCTGCGCCGGTCCAGCTGGAGTTGGTGGCGGGCGCCGGTCATGGCCTGGTGGTGTCCCATGAGGCGCTGGTGCGGGATTTTCTGCAGCGTCAACTGCGCCGTTTTATCGCCGGCTGAACCGGCACCTGCTGGTGGCCCGACGCTATCAGCGCTGCCGGACCTCGTTGGAGGTTTCCTCCAGCCAGCGGCCGGTGTGCTGTACGTCACGCCCAAAGCCGGCGACGCATTCGCAGCCGGTGGTCAACAGGCTCAGTCCCAGCAATAGCCACAGCAGGGCCGTCTTGATGCGGGCGGTGCATTTCATGGCATTTCTCCTTCGGATGTCAGCGGGTGTCATGGTGGCGGGTGCGCCACAGATCGATCAGCAGGCAGGCCACCCCCAGGGTAATGGCGGAATCGGCAATGTTGAACGCCGGCCAATGGTGCTGGCGCCAATGCACGTCGATGAAATCGATAACCGCGCCGAGGCGTACCCGGTCGATCAGATTGCCGATGGCACCGGCAAAGATCAGCGACAGCCCCAGGCGCTGCCAGTGGTGGTGGGCCTGCAGCCGTGGCAATAGCCACAGGATGACGCCACCGGCAACCAGGGCCACGCCGGCCAGCAAGGGAATCCGCAGGGCACTGTTGGCCAGAATGCCGAAGGCTGCACCGGTGTTCTGCACATAACACAGGTTCAATACCGGAGCCAACAGGGTTATGCTCTGATGCAGGCTCAGATGCTGAGTCACCAGATACTTGGTCCACTGGTCGAGCGGCAGGACGATGGCGCCGACCAGCAGCAGCAGGCGGTAGGAGGCCAGCACGCGGGTCAGGCTCCGGCTCCGGCCCGCAGTGCGGTGACACAGCGCGGGCACAGGGTCGGATGGTCGCTGTCGCTGCCGATGGCGGTGGAATAGTTCCAGCAGCGTTCGCACTTTTCCCCCGCCGCCCGTTCCACGGCAATGCGCAACCCGGCTACCTGCTGGGCTGCTTCACCGGCTTCGAGCTGGTCCACCAGCTCCGTCTGCGAAACGATCAGCAGGGTCGGCAGTTCAGCAGCATAGCGCCGCAGCAGCTCGGCGGTGGCTCCGGTTGCCGCCAGCTTGACGCAGGCTTCGAGGGAGTTGCCGATGAGTTTTCGGTCGCGCGCGCGCTCCAGCTGGCGGGCCACCTCGGACCGCACAGCCCACAAGCGTTCGTAGGTTTCCTCCAGTGCCGCGTCGTGCAGACGGTTGTCGAAACGCGGCAGGTTGGCCAGATGGACACTGGTTTCACGTTCGCCCGGCAGTTCACGCCAGATTTCGTCAGCGGTGAACGACAGCACCGGCGCGATCAGGCGGGTGAGGGCATCGAGGATGCGATACATGGCCGTCTGGGCGCTGCGCCGTTCGCGGCTGGCTGGCGGCGCGGTGTAAAGTCGGTCTTTGAGAATGTCAAGATAGATGGCGCTGAGCTCGACGCTGCAGAAGTTGTGCACCGCGTGGTAGAGCACATGGAACTGGTAGTCGTTGTAGGCCCGTTCAACCCGTTCGACCAGCTGTTCCAGCTGGGCCAGCGCCCAGCGGTCGAGTTCGACCAGGTCACTGTCCGCCACGCTGTCACGGGCCGGGTCAAAATCGTGAAGGTTACCGAGAATGTAGCGCGCCGTGTTGCGGATGCGGCGATAGGCGTCGGACAGCCGCTGGAGGATTTCCTCGCTGATGCGGATATCGTCTTGATAGTCCTGTGCCGCCACCCACAGGCGTAGCACCTCGGCGCCGTATTTCTTGATGACCACCTCAGGCGCGATAACGTTACCCTGGGATTTCGACATTTTGCGGCCCTGGCCATCAACAACGAAGCCGTGTGTCAGGACGGCCTTGTAGGGCGCGACGCCGCGGGTGCCGACGGCTGCCAGCAGGCTGGAGTGAAACCAGCCGCGGTGCTGGTCACTGCCTTCAAGGTACAGATCGGCTGGCGAACCCAGTTCGGCGCGCTGCTCCAGCACGGCCGCGTGGGAGACGCCGGAATCGAACCAGACATCGAGAATGTCCGTTTCCTTGCGGAAGGCGTCATGACCGCAGGCGCCGCAGCGGGTATCGGCCGGCAGCAGTTCAGTGACGCTCTTTTCGTACCACTGGTCGCTGCCGCCGTTCTCAAACAGATCGGCAATCCGGTGCATCAGGGGGCCGTCGCACAGGGCCTCGCCGCACTTGTCGCAGTAAAACACGGTGATGGGTACGCCCCAGTTGCGTTGGCGGCTGACACACCAGTCGGGCCGCTTTTCGATCATGCCGTGAATGCGTTCGCGGCCCCAGGTCGGAATCCAGCGGACCTGGTCGATCTGCTGCAGCGCCTGCTGGCGCAGATCGTTCTTTTCCATCGAAATGAACCATTGGGCCGTGGCGCGAAAGATCACCGGTTTCTTGCAGCGCCAGCAGTGCGGATAGCTGTGGCTGATGGCGCTCTGTTGCAGCAAGGCACCAACCTCGGCGAGCTTGGCGCAGACCGCTTCGTTGGCCTGTTCCAGCTTCATGCCGCCGAACAGCTCCACCTCGTCGCGGTAGCGGCCGTAGTCGTCCACCGGGTTGTAGATATCAAGACCGTACTGCAGGCCGACGACATAGTCGTCCTGGCCGTGGCCGGGGGCGGTGTGGACGCAGCCGGTGCCGGCATCGAGGGTGACATGATCGCCAAGGATGATCAGAGAATCACGGTCGTAGAACGGATGGCGGCAGCGGCGCTTTTCGAACGCTGTGCCCTTGAAGCTGGCCCGTACCTGGCCGCTGCGGCCGAGTTGCTGCAGCACCGTCTGATAGAGTCCCTCGGCGAAGACCAGCAACCGGTGGTCGTCGGCCATTTCGACCGCGACATAGTCCAGTTCGGGATTGAGGCAGACGGCCAGGTTGGCCGGAATGGTCCAAGGGGTGGTGGTCCAGATGACAAAGGCCAGGTCGCGGCCAGCCAGGGTGTTGAGTTCCGCCGGCAGCTCGTCGACATAGGGGAAGGTGACAAAGATCGATGGTGAACGGTGATCAGCGTATTCCACCTCGGCTTCAGCCAAGGCTGTGACGCAGGAACTGCACCAGTGCACCGGTTTCTTGCCCTTGTACAGGCCGCCGCGTTCGGCAAAGCGGGCCAGTTCGCGCGCCGTGGCGGCTTCGTAGCTGTCGTGCATGGTCAGATAGGGCTGATCCCACTGGCCCAGTACGCCGAGGCGGCGGAACTCGTCGGCCTGAATCTGGACCCACTCGCGGGCATAGGCACGGCAGGCACGGCGAATGTCAACCACGCTCAGGTCGCGTTTTTTGCTGCCGAGCTGCTTGTCAACCATCAGCTCGATGGGCAGGCCGTGACAATCCCAGCCCGGCACATAGGGGACATCAAAGCCCTGCATGCGCCGGCTTTTCAGGATGATATCCTTGAGGATCTTGTTGAGGGCGTGGCCGATATGGGTGTGGCCGTTGGCGTAGGGCGGGCCGTCGTGCAGGACAAAACGGGGTTTGCCGGTGCCGGCCTGGCGGATCTGTTCCTCCAGACCCGTCTCCTGCCAATGGCGCAGCATCTCTGGTTCCCGCTGGGGCAGGTTGCCGCGCATGGGAAAATCGGTCTGGGGCAGATTGAGGGTATTTTTATAGTCCATGGTGGGCCTCGTCGCGGGGGCCGAAGATCGGCGTTTCGTGCAGATGAAGCTGAAATTGACAAGCCCAGAAAACTAGCGGGGTCAGGGGCAGAAGTCAAGGAAAAGGGCGCTGTCAGCCTCCCGTTCGGGCGGTCTGACAGCCGCTGTGCAGGGGGCAACCATCACACTGGGGGCGGCGGCTGAGACAGTGGCGCTTGGCCAGTTCCACCAGCAGGGCGTGGTATTCGTTGAACAGGGCTGCGTTGCTGGCCAGGGCGACAGTGAAATGGTGCTGCAGTTGCGCGTAAGCCGGTGGGCTGTCGAACCAGCCAATCCGCTGGGCGATGCGGCGACTGTAAGCGTCGATGACAAAGATGGCGTGGTTGCCGGCGTAGAGCAGGATGCTGTCGGCCGTTTCCGGGCCGATGCCACGCAGCTGCAGCAGCCGGTGGCGAATCTCCGTGGTGGGGCCGCGCAGCCAGCGTGCGGTGTCGCCGTCGGCCTCGGTCAGCAGAGCCTGGCAGAGACCACGCAGGCTGCGCTGCTTCTGGTTGAAGAAGCCAGCTGGCCGGATCAGCTCAGCCAGGGTGGCCGGTGGCAGCGCCAGCAGGGCACGGGGGCTCAGGGCGTTGGCGGTTTTCAGTGCCGCGATGGCGCGTTCGACATTCTGCCAGCGGCAGTTCTGGGTCAGGATGGCGCCGATCATGACCTCGAAGGGGCTGTCGGCCGGCCACCAGTGTTGCGGGCCGAAGGCGGCCAACAGCCGATGGTAGACCTCGATAACGGACGGGCGGCTCATGATGTGGCAGGGGCGAAATAGTCCAGTACGCAGGTCATGAAGGCGTGCTGCAATGGATTTTCGCTGCAGCTGCGCGCCACCAGACTGCGCAGGCGGACACGGTCGAAGCCCTTGACATGATGTTCACGCAGGTGGCCGTTTGCCAGATGAGCCAAGGCCACCGAGCGTGACAGAAAGGCAACGCCCTGGCCTGACAGCACTTCACGCAGCATGAGGCCATAATCGTCCAGCATCAGCACCTTGCGGAAAGCACTAAAATCAATCTGTCTTTGGCTGAGATTGCGTGACAGCAGGTCATAGCAGCTGCAGCCGTCACGGCGGGTGATGAGACTGTGGGGATAGAGCTGCTCCAGCCGTACGCTGCCGGTGGGAAGCTGCAGGGCCGGTGCGCTGGCGAAGATCATTTCGTCCTGCGGCAGGGGCAGCGTGTGCAGTGGGCCAAAGTCCAGATCGGCCAGATGTTCGATGATGGCCACGTCAAACTCGCCGCCGCGCAGGCCTTCCAGGGCCTGCGCGGGCGTGCTGAACAAAAAGCGTAAGTCGTCAATGTCGGCCTGCAGTGGCATGAAGATCTTGAGGACCTCGGGCAGGTGGGCGACGCCAAAGGCTGCTGTGCAGCAGATCGATAAGCGGCGACGCTGCTGCAACTGCCGCAGGGCGCTGAACATGGCATCCTCGATATCAAGGATGCGGCGAGCGGCGTCGAGCACCTGCAATCCTGCTGTGGTCGGCACCAGACTGGAGCCACTGCGGTCGAACAGCTGGGTGCCGCAGCAGGCTTCCAGGCTTTTGGCGCGCTGCGACACGGCGGATTGGGTCAGATGCAGCTTTTCCGCTGCGCGCGAAAAACTGCCTTCACTGGCGGCGATCAGCAGGGTGCGCAGATATTGGGTTTCCATTGATATTCCTGTATGTATGAAAATGAAAGTATAAGGGCTGCTTATAGGGTCATAAAAATCATTCGCTTTACCCTACCAGTTCACAACAGTATTGTACACGGGTTGTGGAGCGCGGCAGCCGCAGCGGGCAGGGCTTCGGGAAGGGCTCTGGCGACTGCAACCGCGCGATTTTCTTAGTCCGGGAAAGGAGGTGCGATACTTTAACCTGTATCCTGCTATCGTTTTCTGCGGTTAAGAACTTTCACTTTTGGAGGAAGAAGGAAAGGAGAAAACATGCGAAGGACGTTTATCACCAAGGCCTCGTGGCTGGTGAAAGGCCTTCCTCTGTTGTTGGTTCTGGGGGCCTGTGCCACCGGGACCATCCGCGAGAAGGTGCTGACCCTGCCGGTAATCGAGGGCGCCAAGTATTCAGGTCAGGAGACCTGTGCTGAGTGTCACGATGACATGGCCGGCGACATGTTCCCCGCTTCGACGGGCGGTGAAGGGTTCGCCAAGACCATCCATGGCCGCCTGGCCAACTGGGAATTGATGGGTGCCGAGCGCGGTTGCGAGGCCTGCCACGGCCCCGGCTGCCTGCATGTCAACAATGACGGCGACACCGAATTCATTCTTCGTCCCGCCGAGCTGCCGGCCGATCAGGCATCGGCCATCTGCGCCAAGTGTCACACCGAAGGCAAGCTGATGGATTACACCCACAGCGCCCATGCCCTCAGCGATGTCGGCTGCGTCGATTGCCACAGCATTCACGACGGCGTTGGCAAGTTCAGCCTGAAGCAGGAAGATCCGGAGCTGTGCGTCAGCTGCCATCAGGAAGAACAGGCCAAGATGCATTTCCCGTCGAGCCATCCGCTCAAGGAAGGCAAGATGAACTGCTCCAGCTGCCACAATGCTCATGGTGCAACGGGTGAGAGCCTCAACACCGACGAGCGTCTCAACGATCTGTGCCTGAACTGCCACACCCGCTACCAGGGTCCGTTTGTGTTCGGTCATGCCCCGGTTGAGGACGATTGCACCATCTGCCACGATCCCCACGGCAGCGTGGCCAACAACCTGCTGGTGCAGAACGAGCCGTTCCTGTGCCTGCAGTGCCACGAGGGCCACTTCCACGTGATTCGTTCGTCTGATTACTCGGCCACGCCGACCGGAACCAGCGCTGCTGCCCAGGCTCAGGCCGATATCGTCAATGTTCATGGCAGCGAAGGTTTCCAGACCTCGTTCGGCACCAAGTGTACCACCTGTCACAAGGTGGTTCATGGCAGTGATTATCCGTCCCAGCCGCTCAGCGGTCACGGCCTGACCCGTTAATTCTGTAGAAGGAGGCACACATTATGAAGCAAAGCCGATTCTGGCTGCTTGCACTGTTGTCCGTCCTGACGCTGGCGGCCGGTTCCACTCTGGCCCTGGCGGAAGAGGGTGCGGCCCATGTCAGTGGTTCCTGGGAACTGGGCATGAGCGGCATCAACACCGACGACAATGCGGCACGTGTTAACGAATATGGTTCGGTTCGCGCCGAAGATGGCATTTCCCTGGCGCCGCAACTGGATCTGGAGTTTGAAAAAGGTGGTTTTGTGCTGGAGGTTGACAGCCAGACCATGGGCCCGCGTGACCAGAAACATGAACTGGGTCTGGACGTTGGCCGCGTGTTCAAGTTCGAGAGTGAGCTGAATGTGCTGGAGCACCACAAGGATCACGAAACCCTGTCGCAGATGGGCGCGACCGCCCGTGACGACATCGGTGGTTCGCAGCCAAGCACCACGACCGACAAGATCTATGCTGATCTGATTGAAGCGACCGGTAATCCCAACGTTGGTGTGGGCGGCGCCGTGATCAATACCTATGACCCGGCCGTGGCCTGGGAGCAGGAAGTCAGCAACAATTACATTGTGACCCGTCGTGAGTGGAAGAACGAAGCTGAACTGGTGATTCCGCAACTGTCCAACATTACCTTCAAGGCTGGTTCCCGCGTGGAAACCCGTGAGGGCATGGAGCAGGCGATCGGCCTGTCGAAATGCGACGGTTGCCATGTCTCCGCCGTCGGCAAAAATATTGACGAGCGTACCGAAGAGTTCACCCTGGGCGCCAGCGGCAAGTTTGGTCTGCTGACGGTGGACTACGAATACCTCAACCGCAACTTCAACGAAGACGGCAGCACCCCGGTTCGCTTCTATGACGTGATGCAGAACCCCAGCGCGCCGAACCAGATGATCTATGGCGGTGACTTCTACGAATTTGGCCGCACGCCGGACTCGGAAAAAGAAACCCACATGGTCAAGGCCCGCGTCGACCTGCCGGCCAATACCACGGTGTCGGCCAGCTATGTCAAATCGGATATCGAAAGCTCGAAGTCCGAGGTACAGGATGGTTATGTGCTGCTGAATGGCGATGAGCTTGCCAGTGAGTACGAATCGTTTGCTGCCAAGCTGGCCACCAAGTTCGGTCACAACGTCAGCCTGTCGCTGCGTGGCAAGGCTTACGAGATCGATGCCGATCACAACGAGCTCTACATTCCGGCAATTGCCAGCTCAACCTTTGTCCTGCCGTTCGATGCGACCTCGGCCTACCATTCGGCCGAAGCGCGTGAGGTCAAGGAGGCCGGTGCCGATGTGGTCTTCCGTCTGGCCAAGGCCACCACGCTGCGTCTGGGCTACGAGTATGAAGAAGTTGACCGCGATGAGGAAGAACTGGGCGAAACGGAAACCCATACCCTTAAAGCGGCTCTTAAAACGCGCCTGAGCGATACGCTGTCGGGTCGTGTCAGCTACGAGTATCAGAATATCGACGAGCCCTTTGCCGGTGCTGAAGTGGGCATCGCCCAGCTCAGTGGTGCCGATGGCGGCAGCGGCCTGCGCTACCTCAACACGGCGGATTATCTGACCGGCTCCTCCACCTACTACTGGACCTCGGTCTATCCCAACCGCGAGCTGGAATCGACCAACCTGCCCGAGGATGTGCATGAGGCCAAACTGAGCACCACCTGGGCTCCGGCCAGCAATATGGCGGCAACGTTCTATGCCCGCCTGCGTTACGAAGAGAACGACAGCGTCAAATACGAAAGAACCACCATTGTGCCCGGTGCCACCTTCTGGTATGCCCCGAGCGACAAGCTGAACCTGACCATGGCGTATAACTTCAGCAACCAGGATGCCGAAAATCGCGCCTGCGTTGGCTGGTACCATGGCTGAGCGAACGATGTCTCCTCGGCCCAGTTTGGGTCGATCTGCAGCATCGCCGAGTATGAGTCCTTTGTTCACACCCTGTCTCTCAGTGCCGATTACCAGGCCACGGAAAAACTGCTCCTCAACGCTTCGGTCATTTACAACAAGGCTGATGACAGCTGGGATTGGAAATTTGGTGACCGGATGTCGGTTTATCCCGAGAACAACCTGACCACCCCGATCAGCCAGACCGGTATCGAAACGCCGGGTGCCTATGCTTCAGTCAATTACGATGACTGGCAGCAGAACAACCTGATCGACGAGTACTCCGATCTGTCCTACGAGCAGTATGAGTTCACCCTGGGTGGAACCTACAACTTCTCGGATGTCTGCTTTACCAAGCTGCAAGGCAGCTATGCCATCTTCGAGTCGGACGAGGAATTTGTCTATGGCGACGAAGACGGCAAGGCCTTCAGTGGCTACGTCTCGGTGGGCTACAAGTTCTGATTTGCCCAGAACTGTGCGTAGCTGAGAAACGCTAAATCAAAAACCCCCTGGTCCCCGATGTGGCCAGGGGGTTTTTGATTTTCAGGGTGCGGGGGCGGTGGTTGCGTCGCAAGCGCTTTTCTGCGATATTCCCCGCAACAGCCGCCGGTACAATGGGGTGCCGGCCAACACGGAGTGAAGGATTATGCCGCAACGAAGCGACGTAAAAACCGTTCTGATTATCGGTTCTGGCCCCATCATCATCGGCCAGGCTTGCGAGTTTGATTATTCCGGCACCCAGGCCTGCAAAGCCTTGCGCAAGCTGGGTTACCGCATCGTGCTGGTCAATTCCAATCCGGCCACCATCATGACCGATCCGGTGATGGCCGATGCCACCTACATCGAACCGCTCAATGTTGCCTGTCTGACCAAGATCATCGAAAAGGAACGGCCCGACGCGCTGCTGCCCAATCTGGGCGGGCAGACAGCCCTGAATCTGGCCAGCGAGCTGGCGCGTCAGGGCGTGCTCGATCGTTACGGCGTGCGGGTGATCGGTGTCAATCTCGACGCCATCAAGCGTGGCGAAGACCGTGAAACCTTCAAGCAGACCATGCAGCGTCTTGGCATCGAAACGCCGCGCAGTGAAATCGCCACCACGTTGGAGGAAGCTCTGCGGCTGGTCGAGGGTATCGGTCTGCCGGTGGTGATCCGGCCAGCCTATACCATGGGTGGTACCGGCGGTGGCTTCGCTTACAATTTGGAGGAATTTGAAACCATCGTCAGCCGTGGTTTGGCGGCCAGCCCGGTGAGCCAGGTGCTGATCGAGGAATCCATTCTGGGGTGGGAGGAGCTGGAGCTGGAGGTGGTGCGCGACGCCGAGGGCCAGAAGATTACGGTCTGCTTCATCGAGAACGTCGATGCTGTCGGTGTCCACACCGGCGATTCCTTTTGTACCGCACCCATGCTGACCATCGCTGCCGACCTGCAGCAGCAGTTGCAGGAGGCCGCCTATCGTATCGTCGATGCCATCGAGGTGATCGGTGGTACCAACGTTCAGTTTGCCTATGATCCTGCCAGCGGCCGGGTGGTGGTCATTGAAATCAACCCGCGGACCTCGCGCTCATCGGCCCTGGCCTCCAAGGCGACGGGTTTTCCCATTGCCCTGGTGTCGGCTCAGCTGGCTGCCGGCCTGACCCTGGACGAGATTCCCTACTGGCGTGATGGCACGCTGGAAAAGTACAGCCCGTCCGGTGATTATGTGGTGGTCAAGTTTGCCCGCTGGGCCTTTGAGAAGTTCAAGGGGGTGCAGGATCGTCTCGGTACCCAGATGCGCGCCGTTGGCGAGGTCATGAGCATCGGCAAGAACTACAAGGAGGCGCTGCAGAAGGCCATTCGCTCGCTCGAAATCGGTCGCTATGGTCTCGGTTTTGCCGCCGATTTCCATCACAAAAATCTCGACGAACTGTTGGCGTTGCTGGCCGAGCCGTCCAGCGAGCGCCAGTTCATCCTCTACGAGGCCTTGCGCAAGGGTGCCGATATCGAGCTGCTCTACCGCAAGACCCATATCAAACCCTGGTTTCTGCAGCAGATGCGTGAACTGGTGGAGCTGGAGGAACAGCTTCTGCGCCACCGCGGCAGTCTGCCGCCCGATGCCCTGCTGCTGCAGGCCAAGCGCGACGGTTTTGCCGATCGCTATCTGGCTCAGTTGCTGGGATTGAGTGAAAAGGCCGTGCGTCAACGCCGGCTGGAACTGGGATTGCACCAGGCCTGGGAGGCCGTGCCGGTCAGCGGGGTGGAGAATGCTGCCTATTATTATTCGACCTACAACGCGCCGGACAGCGTTGGTGTGTCGGACAAACGCAAGATTCTGGTGCTGGGTGGCGGGCCCAACCGCATCGGTCAGGGCATCGAATTTGATTACTGCTGCGTCCATACGGCCCTGGCCCTGCGTGAGGCCGGCTATGAAACCCTGATGATCAACTGTAACCCCGAGACGGTGTCAACGGACTATGACACCTCCGATAAACTCTATTTTGAGCCGCTGACTGTAGAGGACGTGCTGTCGATCTACCACAAGGAGCAGCCCGAGGCCGTGGTGGTGCAGTTTGGCGGTCAAACGCCGCTGAACATTGCCCGTGAGCTGGAAGAGGCCGGTGTGCCCATTCTGGGCACCAGCCCGGCCACCATCGATCTGGCCGAGGATCGCGAGCAGTTCAATGCCTTGATGGAAAAACTGGCCATCCCCCAGCCGCCGTCGGGCATGGCCCGCACCGAGGAACAGGCTCTCAGTATTGCCGAGCGTATCGGTTATCCTCTCATCGTGCGGCCGTCCTATGTTCTGGGCGGGCGGGCCATGGAGGTGGTGCATGATGAGGTCATGCTGCGCGAATATCTGAGCAAGGCTGTGCAGGTATCGCCCGAGCGACCCATTCTGGTGGATCGTTTTCTGCACAATGCCATTGAGGTTGAGGCTGACGCCATCGCCGATGGTGAGGACGCCTTTGTGCCAGCGGTGATGCAGCATATCGAGCTGGCCGGCGTTCATTCCGGCGATTCGGCCTGCGTGCTGCCGCCAGTGAGCTTGACCGACGCCCAGATGGCCACCATCGAGGAATACACCCGCACCATCGCCGTGGCCATGGGCGTGGTTGGCCTGCTGAACATTCAGTACGCCATCGCCGAGGGCAAGGTCTATATTCTTGAAGCCAATCCGCGCGCCAGCCGTACGGTACCGCTGGTGTCGAAGGTTTGTGACATTCCCATGCCGCGTCTGGCCGTGCGCGCCATGCTGGGTGAAAAGTTGGCCCAGCAGGGCTTGGTGCGCAAGCAGTACCGCCATGTCGGCGTCAAGGAGGCGGTGTTCCCCTTTGCCATGTTCCCGGAGGTTGACCCGCTGCTGGGACCGGAGATGCGTTCCACCGGCGAGGTGCTGGGTCTGGCCGACAACTTCGGTCTGGCCTATTACAAGGCCCAGGAAGCTGCCGGCTCACCGCTGCCGCTGGAAGGTACCGTGCTGTTGACCGTGGCCGAGGAGGATCGCGCCGATGCGCTGATCGCCGCGCGCCTGTTTGCCGAACTGGGTTTTGAACTGCGTGCCACCGCCGGCACCTGTGCCTATCTGAAGCAGCATGGCATTGGGGCCCGCAGCATCCTGAAGCTGCATGAGGGCCGGCCCAATATTGCTGATGCCATCAAGAATGGCGAAATTCAGCTGGTCATCAATACCCCGGTCGGTCGCCGCAGCCTGCATGACGATTCCTATATCCGCAAGGCGGCTATCCGTTATCGCGTGCCCTACATTACCACCATTGCCGCCGCTCTGGCCGCCGCCCGGGGCATCACCGCCCGCCGTCGTGGATTGGGCCGTCTGCGCAGCCTGCAGGAATACCACGCCGCCATGACGGCGCCGGAATAGTTTTTGCTGTCAGGGTAAAAAGAATCTTGCCTTCGGTTGGTGGTTATGGTAGTAATCTGCCTCGGTTTTGGGCTGTCGCCAAAGGCCAGGTTCAGAATCCGTTAGTTGAGTGTATCGGGATGTAGCGCAGTCTGGTAGCGCACCTGCTTCGGGAGCAGGGGGCCGGAGGTTCAAATCCTCTCATCCCGACCAATAATATCAAGCAAAAAGGCCGTCCTCGAAAGGGCGGCCTTTTTGCTTTTACTCTTTTTTGCCCCGCTCATGCCCGTTTCGTGCCCGTTTGTTCTTTTTGGTCGATGACAAAAATCTTGGCGATACCTATTGGAACGCTTGCTGGATCAGCGTTTTAAAGAACACGGCCAACAGCAACGCCCCGTAACCTGATGGTTGCGGGGCGTTGCTGTTTCGTATCGAAGTATTGAGGGGCTGCTGCGTCAGATGCCGCTGTGTTCGGCCATCAGCTTGGCCAGGCTGCGGGCGAAGGCGGCCGGGTTGCGCGGCGCCTCGCCTTCGAGCAGCAGGGCCTGATCGTACAGCAGGCCGGTGTAATCCTTCAGTCGCGGGCTGTCCGGTGTCTGACTGAACAGCTCTTTCATGCGGCCGATCAGCTCATGGTCGGGATTGACCTCCAGCACGCGCTGACCCTTGGGCACCTCCTGCCCCATGGCCTGGAACATGCGGGCCATCTTGGGGTCGAGATCGTGCTCGCCGGCCACCAGGCAAACGGCGGAATCCTTCAGCCGGCCCGACAGGCGCACCTCGCTGACCAGGTCCTTGAGTTCGTCCTGCATCAGGCCAAGCAGGTCGCTGAAGGCTTTTTTCTTCTCTTCTTTTTCATCCTTGTCACCGTCACCGAGATCCAGATCGCCTTTGAGCGCCGACTGAAAATCCTTTTCCTTATAGGCTCCCAGGCCACTGATGATGATGTCGTCGAAGTCGTCGGTCATGATCAGTACTTCGATATTTTTGGCCCTGAACACCTCCAGGTAGGGCGAAGCTTCGGCACTGGCGCGGTCGCTGGCAGTGATGTAGTAGATTTCCTTCTGTTCCGGCTGCATGCGCTCGATGTATTCGGCCAGGGTGGTTTTCTGGCCGGCCTCGGTTGCGGTTGATTCGAACAGCAGCAGCTCGGCGATGGTTTCACGCCGTTCGAAATCGTGGTGGATGCCCTCCTTGAGAATGCGCCCGAATTCGGCATAGAAGGTGGCGTAGGCCTCCGGCTCGTCCTTCTTCATGTCGGCCAGGCTGTCGAGTACCTTTTTGGTCAGGCTTTTCTTGATGCGGTTGACCACCTGGTTGTCCTGCAACATCTCACGGCTGACGTTGAGTGGCAGGTCGGAGGATTCGACCACACCGCGAACGAAGCGTAGCCAGGTCGGCAGCATGGCCTCGCAGTGATCCATGATCTGCACCCGGCGGACGTAGAGGGTCGGACCAATCTTGTAGTCCTGGTAGAAGATGTCGTAGGGCCGTTTCGAGGGCAGGTAGAGCAGGGCGGAAAATTCCGTGGTGCCCTCGGCGCGGTAATGGATGATCCTGGCCGGATCGCTGAAATCGTGGGAGATGTGTTTGTAGAACTCGTTGTATTCCTCGCTGCTGATTTCGGTTTTGTCCTTGAGCCAGATGGCCTTGCGGGAGTTGAGTGTCTCCTCGACGGTTTCACTGATGGTTTTTTCGGCATCGTCGGGGTCGGGCTTGCTGCGGCTGACGTTCATGACGATGGGATATTCGATGAAATCCGAGTACTGCTTGACGATCTTGCGCAGCTCCCATTCCTCCAGATACTGTTTGGCGTCGTCCTTCAGCTTGAGAACGACATCGGTGCCCCTGGCGGGCTTGTCGGCGACATCCATGCTGTAGCTGCCGTCGGCGTCGGATTGCCACAGCAGCGCCTGATCGGCAGCGGCGCCGGCCTTGCGGGTCAGCACGCTGACCTGGTCGGCCACCATGAAGGCGGAATAGAAACCGACGCCGAACTGGCCGATCAGTTCAGGATTATCCTTGACCTCGCGGCTTTCCAGCATCTTCATGAACTCGCGGGTGCCCGAGTGGGCGATGGTGCCCAAAGCCTCGGCCGCTTCATCGCGGGTCATGCCGATGCCGTTGTCGCGCACCGTCAGGGTACCGGCCTCTTTGTCGGCGATGAGCTCGATCTTCCAGTCGTCGCCGCCCTCCAGCAGGCTGTTGTCGGTCAGGGACTGGTAGCGCGCCTTGTCAATGGCATCGGAGGCGTTGGAAAGCAGCTCACGCAGAAAAATATCCTTGTGCGAGTAAAGCGAATGGATCATCAGTTCGAGGATCTTGTTGACCTCGGCCTTGAACGGGTGCTTCTGTGCCGTCATGGGCGAAATTCCTCCTGGGTTGGGGGTTGAACGAACCGTCGGCAAGATAGGCAGCATGCCCGGCGATGTCAACCACAGGCGGGCGGAAAAGGGCCAGGCATGGGTTTACTCCTGCTGCGACCGCGTCAGCAGTTCGGTGATGGCTTCAACCGGCAGCGGCTTGTGGAAGTAGTAGCCTTGCACCTGGTCGCAGCCAATCTGGCGCAGAAAGCGCAGCTGTGTTTCGGTTTCGACCCCTTCGGCAACCGCCTGCAATCCCAGGCTATGGGCGATGGAGACGATACTGGTGGCGACGGCTTCAGCACTGCGATCCTCGCCCAGATCATCGACAAAGGAGCGGTCGATTTTCAGCACATCCAGCGGGAAGCGGCGCAGATAGTTGAGGGAGGAGTAGCCGGTGCCAAAATCGTCCAGGGCGATGCGCACACCGTATTGCTTGAGTTGTTCCATGATCTGCACCGCCGCCAGGGGATTCTTCATGATCAGGCCTTCGGTCAGTTCCACCTCCAGCAGACCTGCGGCAACGCCGCGGGCCTGCAGTTGGTCGTGAATCTGACAGGCCAGATCGGCCCGTTCAAACTGGCGGGCCGACAGGTTGATGGCCACCGTCACCGGCTGCAGACTGTTTCGCTGCCAGTCGGCGATCTGACGGCAGACCGTGTCGAGCACCCAGCTGCCGATCTCGCCGATCAGGCCGGTCTGTTCGGCTACCGGAATGAACAGGGCCGGTGAAATCAGCCCTTTTTCAGGATGACGCCAGCGCAGCAGGGCCTCCATGCCGATGAGCTGACCAGTGGCGCAGGCCACCTTGGGCTGGTAATGCAGCAGCAACTGGTCGCGCGTCAGGGCGTGGCGCAGATCGGATTCGATTTCGAGGGTTTCCGCCATCCGTTGATCCATCGCCGGATCGAAGCTGCACAGGCAGTTGCCGCTTTCCTTGGCCCGGTACATGGCCAGATCGGCGTGGCGGATCAGCTCGGCGCAGCAGTCGCCATGGGCTGGATACTGGCTCAGGCCGATGCTGGCCGTCACCTGAATCTCGCGCTGCTGGATACGGATGGGACTGGCGATAGCCCGGCGAATACTTTCGGCCAGATCGACAATGGTGGTATCACTGTTGACCTCGGGGAACAGCACGACAAACTCGTCGCCGCCCAGCCGCGCCACCGTATCCGATTCCCGCACGGCGCCGCGCAGGCGTTCAGCCACCTGCAACAACAGCTGGTCACCGATATCGTGACCGAGACTGTCGTTGACAATTTTGAAACGATCGAGGTCCAGTAACAGCAGAAACACCTGCTGGCGTTGGCGTTTGGCCTTGAGGATGGCCTGATCGGTGCGATCGTGCAGCAGCAGGCGGTTGGCCAGGCCGGTGAGGCTGTCGTGGGTGGCCAGATACTCAAACTGCAGGGCGCTGTTTTTTTCGTCGCTGATGTCTTCGCCCAGCATCAGAAAATGACTGAGCTGGCCCTGCTGGTCGTAAACCGGAGAAAAGCTGCTGCGTTCCCAGTAGGTCGAACCGTTCTTGCGCCGCGCCAGCCGTTCTTCGGTCCAGTCGACGGGAACAATTCCGCTCGCCGCGCCATTCTGGCGAAAGTCCGCGATGTGGCGCCTGAGAAACTGATGGACCGGGTTGTCGGACCGTTGCAGGTCGGCCAGCCGGTAGCCCTTCTGCACGCTGAAGTAGCGGTTGATGTATTGCGGTACACCTTGGAGGTCGGTGATCAGAATGGCGATAGGGCTCTGTTCGATGGCCTGCAGCAGCAGGAAGGACTGTCGGGCATGGGCATGCAGGTCCGTCACATCCTTGAACATGCCGAGAAACAGCTGCCGGCCATCAAGTTCCAGTCGGCGCGTCTGAATCTCCACCTCGCGGATCTGGCCACTTTTGGTACGCAACTGGGCATTTAGGGTACTGCCCTGTGGTGCCTTGCGGTGGGCGACAAAGTCTTCCGTCAGGCCTTCCGGAGTGGTCGCTTCGGGGTGCAGGATGCTCTGTTTCTGACCGATCAGCTCGGCCGGACTGCGTTCCACCAGCCGCGCCAGGCAGGGGTTGCAGTCGAGGATTTCGCCGCTGGTGGCATCGGCCAGGCCGAAGCCGATCTCCATTTCGTTGAACAGCAGGCGGTATTTGCGCTCCGACTGCTCAACGGCGCTGCGGGCCTGTTCCACTTCGCGGATGCGGGCATCGACCACGCGCTTGAAATAAAGGAAAAACAGCAGTCCCAACAGCCACAGGATGGCCAGATGAAGGGTGCCGAGGCGGGTGAGCTGGGCCTGGACGGCCTGATAGGGGCGCAGCGGAATGGAGACGCTGATGCCGCCACGCTGCTCACCGGCCTGATAGCCCTGGCTGGCATGGCATTTCAGGCAGGGTACCTCGGTGATCATCGGCCGCATCAGGCGCAGATAGGGTTTACCGTCGATCTCGGCGACGCTCAGGGTTTCCGTCACGCCCTGAGTGAAGGCTTCCAGACTGGCGCGTTCCCAGGCATCGGGCGCGTTCTCTGGCCGCAGGGGCTTGCGACTGGTGATGTGGCCGCGGTTGCCGTACTGTTCGGTGGCCAGTTCGTGGACCTGGCGGGTCATGTAGGCCGGGTTGACCAGGGTCAGGGACTTGCCGGTGCTGGTGGTGATGTCGCGGTCGGGCAGATGCGCCAGAAAGGGATTGGCCGGGGTGTAAGCACTGGTGCGGACATAGACGCCACCCTGGCGCGCTACCCAGCGGCGGTAGACCAGATCCTTGTTGTAGCTGCCGATGGCTTCAGCACGGGCCATATCCAGTACCGCTTGCCGGTGGTGCTGCCGTTGCTGGTAGCCGAGCAGCAGAATCAGGCCGGTCCAGAGAATCAGGCCCAGGGGCCAGAGGATTCTGAGAGCTTTGGCGGATTCCATGGGGAGAGCCCTCCAAGGTCGATCGAGCCGGCAGAGCAGCTCAATGAACCGGTCGTGGTGGATCGGTTAAAATAATACTTTTAGTTATTTTAATTATTGAGTGAGCCGGCAGTATAGCACGGAACGGGACCATCGCAGAACAAAGGTGTTACCGGGGAAAATTAGAATGCTTGCGCTTTTGTGGCCGACACAAAATAATGCGGCCGCTGCTGGCCGGGGAAGGCGGCTTCTGTGGATAGTTTCTGCTGTGTTCCTGCTGCTGTTTCGTTTTTTCGCTGTTTTTTCAGAAAAGGAAGACCTGACGATGCGATTTGTGAAGATTATTGCCGGTGTTGTTCTGCTGGTTGGCTGTGTCGCGGTGGGACTGCTGTACTATCAGACGAGCCGGCATGCGCCGCAGCTGAAGGAATGGGTGGCGGCTGTCGATGAAGAGGGAACCCTGTCGGTGCAGCTGCGCCGGGTGGAATCGGGCCTGTTTTCAACGCTTGCCGAAACCGCCATCGCGGTGGGGGAGGGTGAATTACTGCTCAATCACCGGCTGCGTTCCGGTTTGACCGGCACGACAATTCATTCGACCTTTGCTCTCAATGATCCGGCGACGGCGGCCCTGTTGCGCGAGTTGGATATTCAGGGCCTGTCGGCGGCGACCCTGACCACCCAGGTTGGTGTCGGCGGCTTTGATTCGGTTGCGAACGTGCCCGCCCTGGCCGTTGCGCTGGATGACACGACAGCATTGAGCGTGGCGCCCGCCAGTGTTCACTTCCGGCAGCAGGGTGCAGCCAGTCAGGCCCGGCTTGAGTTGCCCGAGATTTGCCTGACCGAGGGCTCGACAACCCTGCGCTGTACCCATCTGGTTGCCGATTCGCGTCAGCCCGACAAGGAGAATCCTCTGGTGGGTGAAGGGACACTGCAGCTGGAGCGGATTGCTCTGACGGATGCGGCCCAGCCACTGCAGCTGGAGGCACATGGGCTGCGGCTTCAGGCCCAGACCCGCATGGACCCGAGCTTTGTCAGCTCGGCGCGTTACCAGATGGCTCTGGTGCAGGTCGGGACGCTGCCGCTGACGGATATTGATCTGCAAACGACACTGCGGGATCTCGATGGTGCCGCGCTGAACCGGCTGCTGACCTGGCAGCAGCAGTGTGCGACAGCCGATGAGGACCGTCTGCCGGAACTTCTCTCCCAGGCCGTGCCGCTGCTGGTGGATATTCTCGATGACAGACCATCGCTGGAAATCAACAACCTGACCCTGACCGTTGATGCCGCGGCGCTGCAAGGTTCCGGCAAGGCAACGCTGGAGGATATCGAAAACCTGCTGGCCTCGGGTTTCAGTGATTTTTCGCGGCTGGGTTCCGCTGAAGGGCAGCTGCGGTTTTCTTCGCAGCTGGTGGAGAAGCTGGCGACGCTGTTTGTGGTGCTGCAGGGTCTTGAGACGGCAGAACAGGCGCCGTCGGCGGAGGCGGTGGCCCAAGTCAGAGACCAGCTGCAGGGTTTTATTGATCAGAGCCCGTTTTTTACCAAAACGGCCGAGGGCTATCAGACGGCGGTTCGCTATCGGGATGCGCAGCTGGAGGTGAACGGCAAGCGGCTCTTGTGAGCCTGCGGTGGTGGGGTGGCAGGGGGCTCCTGGTGTCTGCAGAGGCAGGATAGCCGCTGGCCTGCGGGGCGGGACTTGCCGCCCCTTGATTTTTGGGCCGGACTGTGCGACAAGGACTCCGTTTCCGGTGGGGAGACGTTCCGGGCCTGCTGCCCGTGTTTTTCTGCAAAAAGGCATCGGTTTCTCCGGTGCCTTTTTGCATGGAGCCTTCTTGCTCAGGGAGTTTCAGGGGACGATGATGTCTGTTTTTGTGGTGACGCTGGCTTATTTCATTGGCAGCATCCCCTGTGGGGTGTTGCTGACCCGTTTGGCTGGTGCCGGCGATGTGCGGCGCCAGGGCAGCGGCAATATCGGTGCCACCAATGTTTACCGGGTGGCCGGCAAACGGCTGGGAGTGCTGACGCTGGTTGCCGACATGCTCAAGGGCCTGCTGCCGTTGCTGCTGTTGCAGGCGCTGGGTCGGCAGGACGAGGTCTTGCTGGCTCTGGTGGCCCTGGCCCTGTTTATCGGCCATTGCTATCCGCTCTATCTGGGCTTCAAGGGTGGCAAGGGTGTGGCCACGGCGCTGGGCATTTTTCTGGTGCTGTCACCCGTCAGCGTGGCGCTGGCGCTGCTGCTCTTCGCCGCCGTGCTGTGGCGTTTCCGCTATGTGTCGCTGGCTTCCATCAGCGCTGCGGCGCTGATGCCGTTGCTGGTGCTGGCCTTCGAGCGCTCGCCGCTGTTGTTTGGCGTGACGTTGCTGATTGCCGCTGGCGTGATCTACCGGCATCGCTCCAATATTGAACGGCTGCGGCGTGGCACGGAAAACCGTTTCACCTTCTGAGGGCTCTGCTGTCCCCGGCCGCCGCTGGCCGCGCCGTCTGCTGCTGGCGATCCTGACCTTGTCGCTGGCGGTCACGCTGCTGGCGACCCTGGCTTTGTGGGAGGTCCACCGGCCGCTGGCCCTGACCGCGCCCTGCGACCTGACCATTACGGCCGGCCAGTCGTTGCCGGCCATTGCCCGGCAGTTGCAGCGTGCCGGCGTCATCCGGTCAGCGCCGTTGTTTGTGGCGCTGGCCCGCTGGCAGGGCGTGGCTGGCCATTTGCAGGCCGGCAGTTACCGCTTCGAGGGTGGTTTGACGGCGGTCGCGGTGCTCGATCGCCTCAGCCGCGGTGCCGTGCAACTTGTGCGCTGCACCCTGCCTGAGGGCTTGACGGCGCGCGAGACCATCGACCGGCTGGCTGCGGCCGGTCTGGGCAACGCCGAGCGTTTCGCCGTCCTGCTTGCCGATGCCGAGTTCATCCGCTCGCTGGAGCTGGAAGCGCCCAGCCTCGAAGGCTATCTGTTTCCCGAAACCTACCATTTCGCGGCCGGTACGCCGGAGCCGGCGATTCTGGCCACGCTGGTACGTCAGCTGCGTCAGCAGCTCGATGAGGAGCTGCGTCAGGCTGCCGCCGATCAGGGGCTTGATTTGCACCGGTGGCTGACGCTGGCTTCCATTGTGCAGAAGGAAAGCGCTCTGACCGAGGAAATGCCCCGCATTGCCGCCGTTTTTCACAACCGCTTGCGGCTGGGCATGCCGCTGCAGGCCGATCCGACGGTGATCTACGGTCTGGAAGGCTTCGACGGCAATCTCACCCGCGCGCACCTGCGCACCGATCATCCCTACAATACCTATACCCGCACCCAGCTGCCGCCGGGTCCCATTGCCAATCCGGGCCTGTCTGCCCTGCGTGCCGTGGCCCGACCGGCGACCGAGGACGCTCTCTACTTCGTGGCCCGGGGCGATGGCAGCCATCAGTTTTCCCGCACCCTGCAGGAACACAACCGCGCTGTCCGGCGCTATCAGCAGCGGCGCTAACAGGCTGTTGAAAAACAGCCTGCTGGAGCCCATGGACGGGCGACCAAAATCCATCATTACTTCGTAATGGATTGATTTTGTAAGCAAGACGCAAATCGCATTTTCGGCTTGGGTCGTTGAAAAAGCCCCGGCAGGGACTTTTTCAACATCCTGCTAAAGCCACCGATCAGCAGCCTGCAGGCTGCTGATCGGCCTTGTTCGTTTTCCCTCCGCCGATTTTCTGCACTTCCCTGTTTTCCCTCTGTTGCTCTGAGTTCCATGGTGCCGCTGCGCGCTGGCCTGCCTGGTCCAGGTTTGCTCATGGCTGGGGGCACCGCTGTGTCTGGCCGCCTTGCGCCTGTCCCTGAAAGGGTAAAATCTGTTCGTTGACATCTGTCTCTTTTTGGGCGTAATGTCCTAAAATGTCCCTTGTGGATGAAAGATGCGTACTGGAGAGTAAAAATGAACCTATCTGTAAAGGACGCGGCCGCCCTGTTGACCGTGTCGGAAAAAACGATTTATCGCTGGATCAAGCAGGATCTCATCCCGGTGTACAAGCTCAACGAAAGTTATCGTTTCAATAAGTCGGAACTGCTCGAATGGGCCCTGTCGCGTCGCATGGGCGTGCCGGTGAGCGCCTACGAGGAGCCCGAGAGTCGCACTCTGCCGCTGCCGTCGCTGGTGGAGGCGCTGGAGAATGGCGGGGTGTTTTATCGGATCGAGGGAGACAGTCGTAACGCGGTGCTGAAGAACATGGTGCGCGAGCTGCGTCTGCCGCCGGAAACCGACCGCGACTATCTGGAAAAAGCCTTGATCGCGCGGGAGAATCTGGCTTCTACCGGCCTGGGCCAGGGCATCGCCGTGCCCCACCCGCGCAATCCGCTGCCGCTGCACCTGAACGAGCCATCGCTGTCGCTGAGTTTTCTGGAACAGCCGGTGGACTACCAGGCTCTCGATGCTCAGCCGGTCAGTGTGTTGTTCACGCTGCTATCGCCCACGGCGCGCATGCACCTGCATTTGCTGTCGCGGCTGTGTTTCGTGCTGCGTGATGGCGGGTTTCTGGCCGCGCTGCAGCAGGTGGCGACGCGTGAAAATTTGTTTGCTGCCTTGCAGCAGGCTGAAGTCTGTCTGGCCCGGACGGCGCCCTGATGGCAGCGGAAATGCTACGCGAGGGGCTTCGGCCAGGACAGCCATGCTTTTGGCTGGCTGACGGCAACGGGCGTGTCAGGCAAATGAAGTTGCGGATTCCGCTGTTGGCGTTGTCCAGGCCCGGTGGGGGCTGTTGTCAGCAGTCGGTCCAGTCATGGCGGGAAAGCCTGGGAATGAAAGAGTTGTGGCAATGAATGCCTTGTTGATGGCCATGGGGCTGTTGGTGGTGGGGGCGCTGTTGAGTTTGCTGCTCGGCCGGCGGTCAGCGCTGTGCTCCCTGTGTGCGGTGCTGAGTAATCTGCTGGCCAGCGTGCTGGTGGTGCCGCTGGCCGTGCGGGTGCTGGCCGGCAACCTGAAGCTGGATTTCAGTTGGGGGTGGGCGGTGCCGGGTGGCAGCCTGAATCTGCAGCTTGATGCCCTGGCTGCCTGTTTTCTGCTGCCCATTGCGCTGCTCAGTGTCTGCTGTGCCCTTTACGGCGCCGGCTATTTGCGCCAGGAAGGGCACCATCGTTCGCTGGCGCCTCACTGGTTTTTCTACAACCTGATGGTGGCGGCCATGCTGCTGGTGGTGCTGGCGGCCAATGCCCTGCTGTTTCTGGCGGCCTGGGAGGTCATGACTCTGGCGTCGTTCTTTCTGGTGGCCTGGGATCATCAGGACGAGGAGGTGCGACGGGCGGCCGGCCTCTATCTGATGGTGGCCCACGGTGGCCTGTCCCTGCTGCTGCTGTTTTTTGCCCAGGTTGGTGCCTTAAGTGGCAGTTTCGACTTTGCCACCTTCGGGCCGCTCCGGCAACTGGCGCCACTGCCGGCGGCGCTGCTGTTTGGCCTGTTGCTGGGCGGTTTCGGGGTCAAGGCCGGGCTGCTGCCCTTGCACATCTGGCTGCCCGGCGCCCATCCGGCGGCGCCCAGTCATGTGTCGGCCATGATGTCGGGCGTGCTGGTTAAAACGGGTTTGTACGGCTTGCTGCGGTTTTTGCTGCTGTTGCCGCCGGCGCCGGCCTGGTGGGGCTATCTGCTGGCCCTGCTGGGGATCGCCGGCGCGTTGTATGGCATTACCCAGGCCGCGCTGCAGAGCGATATCAAGCGCTGCCTGGCCTATTCCACGGTGGAAAATCTCGGCATCCTGTTTCTTGGTCTGGGGTTGACGCTGGCGGCGCAGGCCCAGGGCCGCGAGCTGCTGGCGCTGTTGGCCGGTAGTGGCACCCTGCTGCATCTGTGGAATCATGTGCTGTTCAAGGGGCTGATGTTTTTGGGAGCCGGCGCGTTGCTGCAAGCCAGTGGCAGTCGCGATATCAACCGGCTGGGGGGATTGCTGCGGCGCCTGCCGCTGGTGGGGCTGTGCTGGATCGGCGGTGCCCTGGCGCTGAGTGCCGTGCCGCCGTTCAACGGCCTGACCGGCGAGGCGCTGCTCTATCTGACCCTGCTGCAGGCGGCCAGCACTCTGCCGGCGGCTATGGCCTTACCGGCGGTGCTGTTGGTCGGTTTGCTGGCCCTGGTGGGCGCCATCGCCCTGGTGACCTTTGTCCGCTTGATCGGCCTGTCTTTGCTGGGAGCGCCGCGCAGCGCAGCGGCGGCGCAGGCGCGGCAGGTTTCGCCGCTTTTATGGCTGCCGCTGGTGCTGTTGTGCGGAGCCTGTCTTGTGGCCGGCCTGTGGCCAGCCCCCCTGCTGCGGCTGCAGGCGCCGGTGGTGGCGCTGCTGGCGCCGTTGGCGGCCGTCGATTCGCTGCCGGCCAGCGGACTGCAGCTGCCACAGCAGCTGGGCTGTTTTGGCGCTGTGGTGCTGTTGCTGGTGCTGGCGGTTGTGGTGCTGCTGCTGGGGTTGCGCCGGCGCCGGCCGTGGCGTTGGCAGCCCACCTGGGGCTGTGGCTATGTGGCGCCCGCTGCACGCCAGTCCTACAGTGCGGCCGGTTTTTCCGAGTTGCTGTTTCGGCGGTTGCTGCCGCGGTTTTTGCAGCCGCGGGTGCAGCTGCAGGCGCCTGCTGAGTTGCTGGCCGGCGCCGCGCGGCTGAACCAGCAGGCGCCCGATCCATTGCTGGAGTCTGCCTGGCTGCCGCTCATGCGGCGGCTGGCGCAGGACTGTCAGCGGTTGCGCTGGCTGCAGCAGGGCCAGTTGGCCATCTACCTGCTGTACATCTTTGTCACCAGTGCATTGCTGCTGGTGTGGACCCTGTGGGCGGGGAGGGGAGGATGAGCGGATGATTGTCTTTCTGGTGGGGATAGTTCTGATCGTCGCTTCCGGTCTGGTGGGCCTGATGCTGCCGCGCCAGGCGCCAGCGGGAGAGCGTCTGGCCTGTGGCCTGACCCTACTGGGGGTTGCCTGCTGCGCGCTGGCTTTGCCGCAATTGCTGTACAGCGGTGAAACGCTGCGGCAGCCCTGGGCGTTGCCGGCCGGCCAGCTGGTGCTGGCTGTCGATGGCCTGGCGGCGGTTTTCATTGTACCGCTGCTGCTGGTGCTGGCTGCCACGGCGCTCTATGGCCTGGGCTACTGGCCCCAGCGGCATCACCCCACCAGTGGACGCAAGCTGCGTCTGTTCTTTGGTCTGACCGGCGGCGCTTTACTGCTGTTGCTGGCCAGTCGTGATGCGATTCTGTTTCTGGTGAGCTGGGAGATCATGGCCCTGGGGGGCTATTTTCTGGTTACCGCCGAGGATGATAAGGCCCTCAGCCGCCAGGCCGGTTATCTCTACCTGATCGCGACCCATAGCGGCACCCTGGCCCTGTTTGCCCTCTTCGCCCTGCTGGAGCAGCTCTGCGGCAGCACCCTGTTTCCTGTGGCCGCCAGCCTGCCGGCCGCGCCACCGGCTCTGTTTGGGCTGGCACTGCTGGGCTTTGGCGTCAAGGCCGGGCTGATGCCGCTGCACATCTGGCTGCCGGCTGCCCATGCCGCTGCGCCCAGCCATGCCTCGGCCTTGCTGTCAGGTGTGCTGATCAAAAGCGGTATCTACGGGCTGGTGCGGCTGACCTCGTTTTTTGCCGCGATCCCGCCCTGGTGGGGCTGGACGCTGCTGGTGCTGGGTGCGCTGTCGGCGGTGTTCGGTGTGGTGCTGGCGCTGGCGCAGCATGATATCAAGCGGCTGCTGGCCTATCACAGTGTCGAGAACATCGGCATCATCGCCCTGGGCCTGGGCCTGGCCCTGCTCGGGCGCAGCTATGAGGCGCCGGCGCTGGTGGCGTTGGGGTTGAGTGGCGCCCTGCTGCATACCCTCAACCATGGCCTGTTCAAGTCGCTCTTATTTCTCAGTGCCGGTGCCGTCATTCAGCGGGTCGGCAGTCGCCGGATGGATGCGTTCGGTGGCCTGCTACGAACGATGCCGCTCACCGGCCTGCTGTTTCTGGGTGCGGCCGTGGCCATTTGCGGTTTGCCGCCGCTCAACGGTTTCATCAGTGAATGGCTGATTTATCTGGGGGCCTTCGAGGCGATCGACGCCGCTCGGCCACTGCAGGCCGCCCTGCTGGTGGCGCCGGTGCTGGCACTGGTGGGTGGCCTGGCGTTGGCCTGTTTTGTCAAGGTGTTCGGCATCAGTTTCCTCGGCCAGGCCCGCACGGCGGCGGCCCAGGGGGCGCACGAGGCTTCAGCCCTGTTGCTGGGACCGATGGCGCTGCTGTTGCTGGTCTGCGGCCTGATCGGTCTGCTGCCACAGCTACTGGTGCCGCTGTTGCGGCGGGCGGTGCGGGATTGGTGGCCTGGAATTGCTGACCCGGCTGCGGCCAGGCTGACGGATCTGGCGCCGCTGGGGGCCGAGATGGCGCCGTTGGCCAGCATCAGCCGACTGGCGGCGCTGGTGCTGTTGCTGAGCGCCCTGGTCTGGTGGTGGTTGCGCCGGCGGGCGCGACCGGCGCCGCTCGATCAGCCCACCTGGGGCTGTGGCTATGGCGCCGCGACGCCACGGATGCAGTACAGCGCCAGCTCCTTTGCCGCGCTGCTGGTGGGCCTGTTCCGCTTCAGTTTGGCGACGCGCTGCGAGGGCCGCCAGGTGCGCGGCCTGCTGCCGCAGCGCCAGGATTTTGCCAGTCACAGTGCCGACCCGGTGCTCGATGGCCTGCTCGATCCGTTGGCGCGGGGTCTGTGCGGGTTGTTTCAGCAGCTGCGGCGCTGGATTCAGAATGGCCGGCTGGCGGCCTACCTGCTGTATGTCGCCGTTACGCTGCTGGTGCTGCTGTTTCTGACCCGCTAACGGGCCGTTGCGCTTGCCGCTGCCCGTGACGGGCAAGCGGCAGCACGAAGACTTTTTGGATGACTTCGCAAGAAGTCAGCGCCGCGCCCATGGGCGGATTTTTTGCGACTTTAGCTGTTTTGCTTCTGCGCGTTTTTGTCAGCAAGGGGAAAATCGTATGTTCGGCTTGCCCGGTCGGTAAAGCCCTATAAGGGTCTTTCCCAGACTCCGGTCAAGTGGAAAGGATGGCTGGCTCATGTTGGGTTCTGTTCTGTTGCATCTGCTGGTGCTGCTGCTGTTCGCGCCGTTGCTGCTGGGGGTGATCACCAAAACCAAGGCCGCGTTTGCCGGCCGGGTCGGCGCGCCGCTGCTGCTGCCCTATTACGATCTGGCGCGGCTGTGGCGTAAGGGTTTCGTGCTGAGTCAGACCACCAGCTGGGTGTTTCTGGCCGGACCGGCGGTGGGCTTGGTGGTGCCACTGCTGGCCGCTCTGCTGTTGCCGCTGGGACCGCTGGCAGCGCCGCTGTCCTTTCGCGGCGATCTGATCCTGTTCGTCTACCTGTTCGCCCTGGGGCGGTTTTTCACCGCGACGGCGGCCCTTGATACCGGATCAAGTTTTGAAGGCATGGGCGCGGCGCGCGAGGTGAGCTTTTCCTGCCTGGCCGAACCGACCCTGTTTTTTGTGCTGCTGGCCCTGGCCCGCTGCGGCAACAGTCTGACCCTGAACGGCATGTTGGGGGGGCATCTGGCGGCCCTGTGGGCCAGTACGACGGGCGCGGCCCTGGCCTTGCTGGTGGTTTGTCTGCTGGTGCTGCTACTGGTGGAGAACTCGCGCATTCCCTTCGATGATCCCAATACCCATCTGGAACTGACCATGGTGCACGAGGTCATGGTGCTGGATCACAGCGGTCCAGCCCTGGCTCTGATCCATTATGGCGCGGCGCTGAAGCTGATGGTGCTTGGCGCGCTCATTGTCCGCTTGCTGCTGCCCTTTGAAACCGGCCAGCTGGCGCTGGATCTGACGTTTTTTCTTGTGGGTCTGCTGCTGCTGGCGGTGGTGGTCGGGGTCATCGAATCGACCATGGCGCGGCTGCGACTGCCGCGAGTGCCGCAGGTGCTGGTGGGAACCAGTCTGCTGTCGCTGTTCGCCCTGGTGCTGATTCTGCGCTGAGCCGCCATCTGTTTGAATGCCTATCCCGGAACTGGAGGGGCCGATGACCAACATTGTCTTGCTGCTGATTCTGCTGATCAATTTTTACGCGCTGGGTACCGCCCGGCTGGTGGCCGGCATTCGCGCCGTGGCCCTGCAGGGCGCCCTGCTGGCCCTGCTGCCGCCACTGGCCCATGGTCTGCATGGTCACACCCTGTTCCTGACCCTGGTCAGCCTGAGCCTTAAGGGACTGCTGATTCCCTGGCTGCTGCAGCGGGCTATTCGCGAGGTGCGCATCCGCCGCGAAATCGAGCCGTTGATTGGCTATGTGCCGACCCTGATTCTCGGTACGCTGGTGACGGTGGGTTCCTTTTTGTTCAGTGACTTTTTGCCGCTGGCGCCGGAGCATTACCGCAGCCTGTTCATTCCGGCGGCGCTGGCGACCCTGTTCAGCGGTTTTCTGCTGTTGATGACCCGGCGCAAGGCCATTACCCAGGTACTGGGCTATCTGATCATGGAAAACGGTATCTTCATCTTTGCCGTGCTGCTGGCCGAGGCCATGCCGCTGACGGTCGAGGCCGGGGTGTTGCTCGACCTGCTGGTGGCCACCTTCGTCATGGGAATCGTCATGAATCAGATCAATCGTGAATTCGCCGCCCTGAGCACCCGCTCGCTGACGGCTCTGAAGGAGTGATGCCATGCTGCTGTTGTTGATGCTTCTGCCGCTGGCGGCGGCCCTGTTGGCCCTGCTGCTGCCCTGGCACCAGGGTCGCTCCTGGTTGCTGGCCGGCTGCGCCAGTCTGCATCTGGCGCTTTGTCTGTTCGCCTTCGACCGGATGATGCCGCTGGGCAGCTGGTTCGGTTTCGATGCCCTGTCGCATCTGGTGCTGCTGGTCACCAGCCTGCTGTTCTGCGGTTGTTCGTTTTATGCCGTTGGTTATTTCAATATCCACCGGGAGCGGGGCAACCGCGTTATCGTCTTCTGTCTGTTGCTGTTTCTTGCCACCATGACCATGGCCATCGCCGCCCGCCATTTCGGGGTGCTGTGGGTGGCGGTGGAAGGAACCACTCTGGCCAGCGCGCCGCTGATCTATTACAACCGCAATCGCCTGTCCATCGAAGCCACCTGGAAGTATCTGCTGCTGTGTTCGGTCGGGATCGGCCTGGCCATGGTCGGTATCCTGTTCTTTGCCTATGCCGCGCTGGTCAGTCAGTTGCAGCCGGTGTCGCTGCAGCTGGATGTGTTGCTGAGCCAGGCCCCGCAGCTGGCGCCGGCCTGGCTCCATGCCGGCTATGCTTTTTTGCTGGTCGGCTTCGGTACCAAGATGGGGCTGGCACCGCTGCACAGCTGGAAACCCGACGCCTACGGCGAGGCGCCGGGACTGGTGGGCGCGCTGCTGGCCGGCGGTCTGACCAGCGTTGCCTTTCTTGCCATCCTGCGGGCGGTGCAGGTGATGACGGCTGCCGGCGACGGTCCGTTGGCACGGCAGATCCTGCTGGTGCTGGGCCTGCTGTCGCTGTTGCTGGCGGCCGTGTTCATGGTGCGCCAGCCCGATATCAAGCGGCTGCTGGCCTATTCGTCGGTGGAACACATGGGCCTGCTGGCCATCGGCATTGGCATTGGCGGCCTGGCCACCTTCGCCGCCCTGCTGCATCTGATCAACAACGCCCTGACCAAGGGCTGCCTGTTCCTGTCGGCCGGCAACATCCAGCGGGCCTATGCCAGCAAGCGCCTGTCTGAGGTGCGCGGCGCACTGGCGACCCTGCCGCTGTCGGGCGGGCTGTTCCTGGCCGGGTTTCTGGCCATTACCGGCTCGCCGCCCTTTGGCCCCTTCATCAGCGAATTCACCCTGCTGCGCGGCATGATGGCCGCTGATCGCGGCGGCATTGCCCTGCTGGTGCTGGTGCTGCTGGCACTGGTGTTTGTCGGCATGGCGGCCACGGCCCTGACGGCCACCCAGGGTGAAGCTGTCAAGCTCGACACGCCCTATGCCGACCGTCCCCTGCTGGTGGTGCCACCGCTGTGTTTCCTGCTGTTGGTGCTGCTGTTGGGACTCTATCTGCCGGAACCGTTGCAGCAGGCCCTGCAGGCGGCGGCCGCCGTTGTGGAGGTGCGCTCATGAGCTTTCCCGCCACCGCCTGCTGTTTCACTCCCAACCAGCGTGTTGCCCTGGCCGATCTGCCGCTTCTGAACTATGCCGACTTTGCTGCCGCCCTGTTGCAGACGGTGGCCGAGGGGGGGCGGATCGCCAGCTACTTCGGTCGGCCGACCGCTGCCGGGCTGGAGATTTTCGCCCTTGCCCTGCGCGATGACCGGCGGGGCCGCCTGGCGCTGTGGCGCACCCGTGTGGGCGCTGAATTTGATGCCCTGACACCGCTCTGTCCGCAACTGCATCTGTTTGAGCGGGAACTGGCCGAGCAGTACGGCGTGCGGCCTGTCGGCCATCCCTGGCTCAAGCCGGTGCGTTTTCATCGTCCCTGGGGCGGCGCGGTTGACCTGTGGGACCGCAAGGGCGCCTGCTCCTGTGGTCAGATGGATTTTTACCAGGTGGAAGGTGAGGAGGTCCACGAGGTGGCCGTAGGCCCGGTCCATGCCGGTATCATTGAACCTGGCCATTTCCGTTTTCAGTGTCACGGCGAGGAGGTGTTGCATCTGGAGATCTCCCTCGGCTATCAGCACCGTGGCCTGGAACCCGATCTGATCGGTGGCCCCCAGGGGCGCACGCCTTATCAGCTGGAAGCCGTCGCCGGCGACAGCAGCATTGCCCAGGCCACCGCCTACGCGGAACTGGTGGAAACCCTGGCCGGCATCAGTGCCCCGCCGCGGGCGCTGCAGCTGCGTGCCCTTGGGCTGGAATACGAGCGCCTCGCCAACCATGTTGGCGATGTCGGCGCCCTGGCCGGCGATGTCGGTTTTTTGCCCACCTCCTCCTTTTGTGGTCGTCTGCGCGGCGACTATCTCAATCTCAGCGCCGAGCTGTGTGGCAGCCGCTTCGGCCGTGGTCTGGTGCGGCCTGGCGGGGTGGTATTCGATCTTGACGACGCGCTGATCAAGCGCATGTGCGAGCGGCTGGCCATTCTTGAGCCTGAAACGCGCGGCGCCATCGATCTGTGTTTCGATACCCCTTCGGTGCTGGCACGTTTCGAGGGCATTGGTTGTCTTCGTACGGAAGACGCCGAGGCGCTGGGCCTGGTCGGCCTGCCGGCACGGGCCTGCGGCCTGGCCCGTGATCTGCGGCAGAACTATCCCAACAGTTTCTGGGCCGAAAATTTCGGTGACTGCCTGACCGAAGACAGCGGTGATATCTTTGCTCGTGGCAACCTGCGGCGGCGCGAGATCTACGCTGCCCTGGCTCAGGTCAACCAGATTCTGCGCCGCTTGACAGCAGGGCCGCTGACGCGGCCGGTGGCTGCCCTGGCGCCCAACAGTCTGGCGGTCGGTCTGTGCGAGGGCTGGCGCGGAGAGCTGGTGCATGTGGCGCTGACCGATGATGCCGGCCGTTTCGAGCGCTACAAGATTGTCGATCCGTCATTCCATAACTGGAGCGGGCTGGCCCAGGCGCTGCGTGGCCAGCAGATCTCCGATTTTCCGCTGTGTAACAAAAGCTTCAATCTGTCCTACTGTGGTTTCGACCTGTAGCCGGCAGGTGGTGGCGAAAGAGAGGCGTCATGCTGAGTATTCTGCGCGAGCGGTTGCGGCAGGGCCACCGCACCAGTAAATATCCCAAAATCGAGCCGACCCTGGCTGGTCGTTTTCGCGGTCTGCCGCAACTGAACGAGGAGTTGTCGCCGCAGACGCGGCAGGCGGCCATCGCCAGCTGTCCGTTCGAGGCCCTGAGCGAGGCGGATGAGCGGCTGCGGCTCGATCTGGGCCGCTGTCTGTTCTGTGCCGACTGTCCGGCAGTCTGCCAGCATCGGGCGATGCAGTTCACAGGTGATTATCGTCTGGCGGTGCGCCGGCGCGAGGATCTGCTGTTGCACGATGGCACCCTGCGGCGGGCCGACCAGTTGTCCGACAAGCTGTTGCGGCTGTTCGGCCGCTCCATCAAGCTGCGCCAGGTGTCGGCCGGTGGTTGCAATGCCTGCGAGGCCGATCTCAACGTGCTTTCGACCCTGCTGTTCGACCTCGGCCGTTTCGGTATCCAGTTTGTCGCCTCGCCGCGCCATGCCGACGGTCTGGTGGTGACCGGGCCCGTGACGGAAAACATGCGCGAGGCTTTGCTGGCGACCTATGCCGCCATGCCCGAGCCCAGACTGGTGATCGCTGCCGGCGCCTGCGCCATTGCCGGCGGGCCGTTTCGTACCAGCAATCAGGCCCATCAGGGTATTGGCGATCTTCTGCCCGTTGATCTGTATATTCCCGGCTGTCCCTTTCATCCCTTCACCGCCCTTGATGGTTTTCTGCGTCTGCTCGGCAAAATCTGACGGCGACAGGGACAGGGCGTTACCCCAACTCCCGGCGCTCATTCGCCGGGAGTTTTTTGTGGCGGTTATTGATCAGCGAGGAGGCTCGGGGAGGCGTAAACAGCGTTTAAGTGCCGTCATCCGGGTTGGGCGTTGTCTCAGTGCGACCATGATCCAGTATGGTTACAGCAAAATAATCTATTAACGAACTAATCAGCGGGGATGATTTGAGGGGGCGGAGGGAGACTGTGGCTCAAGATGTAACATCTTGAAATAAATGTTAAAAAAACAAAAGACGACCGTTCCTTGTCAAGCCTAAAACTTTTGCTATGGTTAAGATATTAAATTGCCACAGCGAAACAGTCTGAAAAAAAACTTGCACTGGGAAAATACAAACACTATTTTATTCTCAGGTTATGGGTAAGGGTTGAATGACCCCTTAAGTCGCTGCCGGATCGGCTGGCAGCGCTGTTCGGACAAGGTAACGTGGTTTGGTCAGAGCTGCCGGCGCGGGTACGCCGGCAGCTCTCCCCCGACGACAGCAAGGGAGGTAGTTATGACAGTGGTTCCTGAATGCGATTTCCGCAAACTGATCGAGAAGACCCGCAATTATCATTATTTTGTCGAGTCGGAGAAGGTATCCGAAGAGGTTTTGCGTGAACTGGTTGATTATGCCCGCCTGGCGCCCTCGACCAGCAACCTGAACCAGCAGCCGTTGCGCTACATCATCTCCTGCGATCCGGCCCGCAACGAACAGATTTTCGATACCCTGTCGTGGCAGGGCTATCTGCGGGGCTGGGGTGGCCCGATCAAGGGTGTCAAGCCGACGGGCTACATCATCATTCTCGGCGACAAGACGGTCTGCAGCAGCTATGTGGCTGACCAGGGCATTGCTGCCCAATCGATTTTGCTTGGGGCCACTCACCTCGGACTGGGTGGCTGCATTGCCGCCAAGGTTCAGCGGCGCAAGCTGCGCGAGGCTCTCGACCTGCCGACCCGTTACGAGATTCTTCTGGTGGTGGCCATCGGTAAACCGGGGGAGGCAATTGTTATCGAAAACCAGGAGCCCGGCTCCGATGCCTACGGCTGGCATGATGAAAGTGGCAACTACCATCTGCCCAAGCGCAGCCTTGACAGCGTCATTCTCAAATACTGACGAGGCGGGTTGCGGTTCTGACGACCGACCGGTGTTACACCCTATGCAAAAAAAACGGACCTGCGGGTCCGTTTTTTTTTGCATAGGGGATGGAAAGGCTCTGCTGTGGGCTATCAGATCCGCTTGGCTGGCCTTAGCAGCCCAGACCGAAACTGGTGCAGAAAAACTGCCACAGCGAGCGGGTCTTGAGGTTGTACAGGACGATATAACTGGCCAGCAGCAGGGCGACCCAGAGCGCCAGGCTGCCGGTTGGCCAGCTCCGTGCCAGAATACCGTGGGGGCCGTGGGTGCGGAACAGAAACATGAAGCTGCGCACCTGCGAGCTGGTCAGCAGCTGCCACAGGTAGCGACCGAGCTGGCGTTGACTGTCGAGCAGGCGCTGCCACAGCTGGAACAACCGGGCGAACAGGGTGTTCCAGTCAAGGCTGTAGCCGGCGGCAGGGCGTAAAAAAGGCCAGCTCAGCAGGCAGACGAGACCAGCGATCAGTACCAGTTGCAGCTGGTGCAGCACCGCTGGCAGGCTGTAGGGCTGGCGGGGCTCGGCAAAGGGCAGCAGGCGACAGAACAACTGGGGCCACCAGCCCGGCAGCAGGCACAACAGGGCACTGCCGAGCAGGGCAAGCCGAACGTTGCCGTTGAGCCGGGTCAGGGGCGGAACGGTCTGGGGCTGTGTTGGTCCGGCACCGAACAGGGCCAGCGCCGGAAAGCGGATGCCGGCATTGAAGACCACCGCCGCCGAACTCAGCAGCAGAGCGGTTTCCAGCCAGGGCCAGCTGCTGGCGGCGGCACTGCCGACCAGCAGGGTTTTGCTGACAAAACCGGCGGTCAGCGGCAGGCCGAGGCTGGCAGCGGCGGCCACCAGTACGCAGCCGCTGGTCAGCGGCAACTGGCGCGCCAGGGCCGGCAGGGTGCTGGCGCGGCACTGTCCCAGCTGCTGCAGCAACACGCCGGCGGCCATCACCAGGGTCATCTTGTAGGCGATATGGGCGAAGGCCTGGGCCGCCGCGCCATTGATGGCGGCCGGGCTGCCAATGCCGGCGGCGACTACCATGAAACCGACCTGATGAATGATGCTGTAGGCCAGCAGGCGTCGCAGGTCATCGGCCAGCAGAGCATAGAGGGTGCCGTACAGGCACAGGTACAGGCCAATGGCAATCAGCAGCGGTTCGCCGGCGAAGGCGCTGAGCAGCACGAAGACGGCAGTTTTGGTGGTCAGGGCCGACAGGATGACCATGCCGGCGGCGCTGGCCTGGGGATAGGCGTCGGCGACCCAGAAACCCAGTGGCGGCGCACCGGTGTTGACCAGCACCCCGGCCAGAATCAGCCAGTAGGCGGTGGTGGCGGGTGTCAGCGGACCAAACAGCAGGCTCTGGCCGCTGGCGGCCAGGGTGGCGACACCGCTCAGCAGCAGGACACCGCCGGCCAGATGGATCAACAGATAACGCATGCCGGCTTTGTCGCTATCCGGCTGACGGCCACTGAGGATGATCAGGGTCGAGGCCACGGCCATCAGCTCCCAGCCGCACAGCAGGCACAGCCAGTCGCCACTGAAGCAGACGATCAGGGCGCCGGCGGCGTAGCCCCAGGCCGCGGCCAGTTCATGTCGGCGCAGGCTGGTCAGACCATAGAGGCTCGTGCCCCACAGGGCCAGCACAAAGGCGCTGGCGAACAGTCGGCCGAGGGCGCTCGGCTGCAGCCAGTGCAGCTCCAGCCCCAGCCAGACCAGATTGTGGCCGGGCTGCACCAGCCACAGCAGCATCAGGGTCAGCGGCGCCATCAGCAGCGGTAACCGACGGATGGCCGGCCAGGGCACGGCGGCAACCAGCACCGCCGTGGCCAGCAGCAGCAGGGCCGGATGCACAATGGCGAGTTCAGGCATCATGGCGGTTCTCCCGGCGGCGCAGCAGAGGGCGCAGCAGCAGTGTCAGCAGCACAGGCAGTGCGCCGCCTGTCAGACCCAGCAGCAGATAGGCCCCCGGTTGACCCTGTGCCGGTTTCGCCAGCAGCAGTTCAATGACGGTGAACAGCAGCGCGCCAGTCAGCAGGCCGCAGGACAGAAGCAGGCGGCGGTTCATGGTGTCACTCCCGGCAGCAGATTGGCCAGCTCCAACGGCAGGTTGGGCCAGAAGAACAGCAGCAGGCACAGGCTGGCGGTCAGGCTCAGGGCCAGCGTCATGGGCCAGGGGGCCTCGCCGTGGGGTTGGTGCGGAGGCTTGGTCTCCGGTCGCCAGAAAGCCCGGTGGACAATGGGTACAAAATAGGCGGCGTTGAGCAGGGAACTGGCCAGCAGCACAGCGGCCAGCCACCACAGCTGTTGGCCGGCGACGCCCTGCAGCAGGTACCATTTGGAGACGAAACCGGCTGCCGGCGGCAGTCCGATCATCGACAGGCTGGCAATGGCGAAGGCCGCAAAGGTCAGCGGCATGCGTCGGCCCAGGCCGTCCAGCTCGCTCACCCGGCTTTTGTGGGCCGCTGTATAGATGGCGCCGGCGGCAAAGAACAGGCTGATCTTGCCGGCAGCATGCGCGGCGATGTGCAGCGCGGCGGCGCGGATCGATGCCGGACTCAGAAGGGCGGCGGCGAGGATGACATAGGACAGCTGGCTGACGGTGGAATAGGCCAACCGTCGCTTGAGATTGTCCTGCTGCAGGGCCTTGAGCGAGGCGTACAGAATGGTGCCGGCGGCCAGCGCCAGCAGCAGCTGCTGGGCGGCGCTGTCACGCAGCAGCTGCGGGCCGAAGACGTAGAGCAGAACCTTGACCAGGCAGAACACGCCGGCCTTGACTACGGCCACGGCATGAAGCAGGGCGCTGACCGGCGTTGGCGCCACCATGGCTTCAGGCAGCCAGCGGTGGAGCGGAACCAGCGCCGCCTTGCCGATGCCAAAGGCATACAGCAGCAGCAACAGGACCAGGCTGACGCCACCTAAGTCAGCGGGCAGGATGCCGCCGGCGACAAAACGGCTGGTGCCAGCCAGCTGATTGGTCCAGATGATGGCCGGCAGCAGCAGGCCCATGGAACTGCTGATCAGGATGCCCAGATAGTAGCGACCACCGGAAACGGCGTCGTGATCGCCCTTGTGGGTCACCAGCGGATAGGTCGACAGGGTCAGCAGTTCGTAAAACAAAAACAGGGTTGGCAGATTGCCGGCCAGGGCAATGCCCAGGGTGCTGCTGATGGCCAGGGCGAAGCAGACGTACAGGCGGGTCTGATGGCTTTCGTGGTTAGCCCGCATGTAACCGATGGTATAGACGGCGGTGATCAGCCACAGCAGGCTGGCGATGGTGGCGAACAGCAGGCCCAGCGGCTCGGCGCGCAATTCAAACTGCAAGCCGCCGAAGGGCGTGGTCAGTATCAGGGCGGGTGTCTGCAGGGCCTGGGGATGGCGCAGCAATGCCACGACCGTGGCCAGCAGGCTGGCGGCGGTCAGCAGGGTCATGCCCTCGCGCAGGTTGGGCAGCTGGCTGCTGGCGGCGATCAGCAGGGCACCGCCAGCCGGAATCAGCAGGCACCAGAGCATCAGCGTGGCACAGTCCATCACAGCCCTCCCCGCAGCACCGTGGCCGCCTGTTGCGCCAGCTGCAGCGGCCAGGCGGCGTCGAAACCGAAATAGAGGTTGGCGCCAACCAGCAGCCACAGCGGCACCAGCAGCGAAGGCGGCGCCTCGGCGGTACCGTGTTCGATTTCATGCAACGGATTGAAATAGGCCGTTTCCACCACCCGCCAGATGTAGATTACCGCCAGCAGCGAACCCAGCAGGATCACAAGCACTACCGGCCACCAGCGGTGTTGCAGGGCGGCCTGGACCAACAGCCATTTGCTGACGAATCCAGCCGTGCCCGGTACACCGATCAGACTCAGGCCGCCAAGGACGAAGGCCGCCATGGTCCAGGGCATCCGCTGGCCGAGGCCACGGAAATCGTTGAGATAAACCGAGCCGGCACGGTACATTACCGCGCCCATGACCATGAACAGGGCGCCCTTCATCAGGGCGTGGTTGAACAGATGGACGATGCTGGCGGTCAGCGCCGCTTCGCTGTTCAGGCTGATGCCCAGCGTCATGTAGCCGATCTGGGCGACACTGGAGTAGGCCAGCATGCGTTTGATATCGTACTGAAAAATGGCCACCAGCGAGGCGATGACAATGCCGGCCAACGATGGCAGCAGCAGGATCTTGCCGAGGGTCAGCTGCTCGAAAACAAAGCGGTTGCCCAGCACGCTGAAACAGACGCGCAGCAACATATAGACGGCGACCTTGGTGGCGGTGGCGGCCAGAAACACCGTGACCACCGAGGGAGCGTAGCTGTAGGCGTTGGGCAGCCACAGGTGCAGCGGAAACAGCGCCAGCTTCAGACTGATGCCGACGGTGAGGAAGGCAAAGGCGGTGATCAGGGTCCGGTGGCCGTAGGCGGCTTCGGGGATGGCGGCGATGCGCCCGGCCAAATCGGCGATATTGAGGGTGCCGGTCTGGCTGTAGAGCAGGCCGATGCCGATGAGGATAAAGGTGGCGCCGATGGTACCCATCACCAGGTACTGAAAGGCCGCCGTCAGCGCCCGCCGCCGTTGTCCCAGACCGATCAGGGCATAGGACGACAGCGATGAAAGCTCCAGGAAGACATAGAGATTGAAGGCATCCCCAGTGCTGACAATGCCGAGCAGGCCGGTCAGGCAGATCAGCAACAGGGCGTAGAACAGCGGTATGTCGCGTGGCTGAATCTCCTGCGCTACGCTGCGGCGGGCATAGGGCAGGGTAACAGCGGCGATGCCGGTGACGATCAGCAGCAGCAGGACGGCCAAGGCGTCGATATGGTAGACGATACCCCAGGGGGCGGGCCAGTTGCCCAGGGCGTAGGGTAACGCCGCGCCGCCGTGCCACAGTGACTGCGCCAGCAGCAGGCTGCTGGCGAAACAGGCCAGGGTGCAGGCGCAGGTCAGGGCCCAGACGGTTGTCGCGCCGCGCACCAGCAGGCACAGGGGAGCGCACAGCAGCGGCAGCAGCACGGGAAGCAGGGGCAGTAGATTCATAACGATTCGTCCCGCAGGCGGATTTCGTCTTCCTCAATGGTGCCGTAGCTCTCATGAATCCGCACCACCAGCGCCAGGCCCACGGCGGTGGTGGCCACGCCGACGACAATGGCCGTCAGAATCAGCACATGGGGCAGTGGATTGGAATACAGTGTCACCCCCGGCGCGGCGATCGGCGCGGTGCCGCCGGTCACCTTGCCCAGCGAGATGTAGAGAATGAACACCGAGGTGGTGAACAGGTTCAGGCCGATGAGCTTCTTGATCAGGTTGCCGCGCGAAATCACGACATAAAAACCTGTCATCATCAGGAAGATTGCCACCCAGTAGTTGTAATGGCCGGCCAGGGTCATGATTGGGGCTCCTTGCGGGAACTGAAAGCGAAGAACATCAACACCATCACGGCGAACACCGTCATGCCGACGCCGGCCTCGATCAGCAGAATGCCGAGATGCTGGCCGACAAGAGGATCGCTGGCCAGGGCGCGGTAATCGAGGAAATGGCCGCCGCGCAGCACACACAGCCAGCCGGTGCCGCCGTAAAGCAGAACGCCACCGGCGGCCAGCAGATAGAGGATGCGAGGCGGCAGCACCTGCAGGGCCTTGGCCAGGCCGTAGGTCAGGGTGTAGAGAATGAGGGCGCTGGCGAAGATCACGCCGGCCTGAAAGCCGCCGCCGGGGCCGTAATCACCATGAAACTGGACATAGAGGGCGAACAGCAGAATCAGCGGTATGAACATCTTGGCGACGATACGCAGCACCAGATGATCGGCCATGACGCTTGGACGCCGCCGGTTGCGCAAAAACTGACGCAGGCTGCGAAAGCCGAGCAAGGCCACGACACTGACTCCGGCGGTGAAGATGACCAGGGTTTCCCCCAGGGTGTCAAAACCGCGATAGCTGGCCAGCACCGAGGTGACAAAATTGGGTGGGCCGACCTCCTGCTGCGATTGGCTGATGTAGCGCGGTGCCACATGCTGATGGATCGGAGCGGCCGGATCGCCGTAGGCCGGCAGGTCGGCGGTGCCGTAAATCAGCACGGCGCCGGTGGTGCAGACCACCAGCAGCGCCAGCCAGGGCTGATGCGGCGGCCGTTTCTCGCGCGTTTCGGTCAGGCGCAGGGCGCCAAGCATCAGAATGCCGGCGATGCCGGTGCCGACGGCGGCCTCGGTAAAGGCGACGTCAACGGCGTCCATGGTGACGAACAGGCAGGCGCACAGCAGGCTGAAGATGCTGGCCAGCATGATGGCGCAGAACAGCTTGCGCACATGGCTGATGGCCAGGGCGGTAATGGCCAGAAAGGTGAGCAGCACAATATCGATCAGCAGTTCCATCAGTCCTCCGTGCCCCGCTGCGACAGCGGTCGTTCGCCGCAACCCAGGGCGGTTTTGGCCAGGGCATGGCTGGCCGTCGGACTGGTCACCAGCAAAAAGATCAGGATAAAGATCAGTTTCAGGCTGACCAGCGACCAGCCACTTTGCAGCATCAGGCCGGTCAGTACCAGAAAGGCACAGGCCGAATCGGTGAGGCCGCAGGCATGCAGCCGGGTGAAGAAGTCCGGCAGGCGATGGACGCCGATGCCGCCGGTAAGTCCGATCAGGCTGCCGAGCAGCAGAAATACTGCCGTCATCAGATCAAGAAGCAGCGCCATCGGGTTTCTCCTTGACGGCATTGGCCGCAGGTTGGGTGTCTGTGTCGCGGGCATCGTACCAGGCCGGCGCTTTGCGTCCCTCGAAAAAACGCAGCACGGCGATGGTGCTGAGGAAGTTGACCAGGGCGTAGACCAGGGCGATGTCGAGAAAATCCGGCCGACCGGTGAGAAATCCAAGCACGGCGATGAATAAAACGGTTTTTGTGCCAAACAGGTTGACTGCCATCAGCCGGTCGAAGGCTGTCGGGCCGAGGATGGCGCGCAGTAGCGCCAGACCCATCACCAGCAGAATGGCCAGGCCGCTGATGCCGTAGCAGGTGCTGATCAGGTTAGCACTGTTCATCGGTCGGCTCCAGGGCGCGTACCCGCCGGTCCATCGTGCCGGCGAGCAGATCGTCGGCCGCGGCACGGCTCAGGGCGTGGACCAGCAGCTGATTGCCGGAAACGTCCATGCACAGGGTGCCGGGTGTGAGGGTGATGGAGTTGGCGTAAAGCATCAGTCCCAGGGGCGTTTTCTGACTGGCTTCGATATGGATGACCGTGGGGCTGATGTCGGGGCGGAGGCGCCAGATGCGCAGGGTCACATCCCAGGTGGATTTGGCCACCTCAACGGCCAGCCACAGCCAGTACAACAGCAGGCGGGCCGGCAAATGAAAGGGCAGTGATTCTTCGTCCACCACCGCCATGCGCAGGGCAATGTAGAGGGTCAGCAGCACCGACAGGGCGCCGAAGGCCAGCATTAGCGGGTCGGTATGGCCGGATAGCAGCAGCCAGAACAGTCCGAGTAGCAGGATGAGAAAAAGGGAATGGCGCATGGCTGACCTCCTTCAGGAGAAAATATAACAGCGTATTATTGAAATCCAAGATCTTTTTTGGTCAGAGTATTTTCGTAAGAAAATTCTTTTGACGCGTTGACAGACGGTTGCTTAACTACCATACTGACTAGCCCATGAAGTTCGCTTGCTGATAGGAAATTCATTTCTGTTTCGACCGGAGTTCTGCAGAACTCCGGTCACGGCCTGTTTTTGAAGGAGGGCGGCGTGATTCTGCCGATCGCATTGCCTGTGCTTCTGCTGCTGGTGGCGGTGTTGCTGGCCTTGCGCCTGCGGCGGGTGCTGCAGGCGCCGCAACCGCCGGCGCCGGTTTGTCGACCAGTGGTGCTCGATGAACGTCAGCGCCAGCTGCTCAGTCAGCTCGAAGATTTTTTTGGCCCCGATAGCCGGTTGTTGTCACAGCTGCCATTGCGTGAATTGTTCTATCTGCCGGCCGATCCCGCCGACCTGCCGCCGATGCTGGCCGACTATCTGCGCCAGCGGTTGCTCAGTTGTGTGGTGTGCGAGCGGGACAGCTTTGCGCCGCAGGCAGTGATCGATATCGCGCCGGTGGCCCAGCGTCAGCAGGATGCCCGCCTGGGTCTGCTGGCTGCGCTGCATTGCCCCTGCGTCTGTCTGGCGGCCGAAGACTACAGTGCCGCCGCTCTGGCAACCGCCCTGCAACAACACTTCTCCGCTCCAGACTCAGCGGCTGTGTCTACCGCCGGGCCCTGGTGTCTGCTGTCCTAGCAGGATGTTGAAAAAGTCCCATCCGGGGCTTTTTCAACGACGCAAGCCGAAAATGCGATTTCCGTCTTGCTCACAAAATCAATCCATTACGAAGTAATGATTGATTTTGGTCGCCCGTCCATGGGCTCCAGCAGGCTGTTCTTCAACAGCCTGCTAGCAGGGGCAGCGTCATAAGCTTTTTCCAGCGTTCCTGATTTTTTCAGTTGGTCGCAAGCGCATTAACGGACTTGGGTGGGTGCCAAATCCCGGGAGGAGATCTGTTCCAGCGATCTGTGACCCTGATGTTGGCCGCCGGCAAACGTCTTGCCTCTGTCCTTGCGGCAGGTGTACAGTACGCAGGTTTTGCCTGCTGTTCTGCCCTGCGCAAGGAGTTCCGCCATGTCTGCCCGGTCTGACTCTCTTTGGCTGCCGTTGCGCCTGAAGTTGCGTAACCTGCTGGAGATGATCAAGTTTTCCCATACCATCTTCGCCTTCCCCTTTGCTCTTGTTGGCGTGGTACTGGCCGCCCGTGCCAGTGCCAGCCTGCCCAGCCTGAGCCAGCTGCTGTGGATCTGCCTGGCCATGGTGGGGGCGCGCAGCGCCGCCATGGGCCTCAATCGCCTGATCGATGCGCGGATCGACGCGCTCAACCCGCGCACCGCCGAACGCCATATCCCGGCCGGCCGGGTCAGCCGGCGCGAGGCCTGGCTGCTGGTCGCCGGTGCCATCGCCCTGTTTGAACTGGCGGCCTGGGCGCTCAATCCCCTTTGCCTGGCCCTGTCACCGCTGGTGCTGGCCTTTCTGGTGCTGTATTCCTTTGCCAAGCGCTTTACCCCCTACGCCCATCTGATTCTCGGTCTGTGTCTGGCGGCGGCGCCCATCGGCGCCTGGATCGCCCTGCGCGGCGATGTCAGTCTGGCCATTGTTCTCATTGGTCTGGCGGTACTGTTATGGGTGGCCGGTTTCGATGTTTTCTATGCCTTGCAGGATGTCGAGTTTGATCGCCGGCAGGGACTGCACTCGATTCCGGCTTGGCTCGGGGTGGAAAAGTCCTTCGCCGTGGTGCGTGCCTTTCATGTCGGCATGGTGGTCCTGCTGCTGGCGGTGGCGCCACTGACCGGGTTGGGAGCGCTGTATCTGGTCGGTGTGCTGGCGGTGACGGCTTTGCTGCTGTACGAGCACCGGCTGGTGCGGCCGGACGACCTGAGCCGGTTGGATGCGGCCTTCTTCACCATGAACGGCTACATCAGCGTGGTACTGTTTGCCTTTGTTCTGGCCGATACCCTGGTGGCGCTGTGACGGCGCTTGAGAATCAGGCGGCGCGGCGCTCTGCCACAACCCCGCTCAGCCGTCATGTGGCCGTGGCCCTTACCGGCGCCTCCGGCGCCTGTTACGGTATTGAACTGGTGCGCCAGCTGCTGGCGGCGGATTGCCGCGTGTCGCTGCTGGCTTCGCGTGCTGGTCGTCAGGTGGTGGAGCTGGAAACCGGCCAGGTCTGGCCGGCCGAGGTCGCCAGTTGGCAGGACGCGGTGCAGGCCTATTTTGCCACCAGCGCCAGCCGGTTGCGTTGCTATGGCGCGGATGATTTCTGCGCCCCGGTGGCCAGCGGGTCGGCGGCGGCGGATGCCCTGGTGGTGGTGCCGGCCTCCATGGGCTGCCTGGGACGCCTGGCGGCCGGCATCAGCAGCAATCTGATTGAGCGCGCCGCCGATGTCATGCTCAAGGAAAACCGGCCGTTGCTGCTGGTGCCGCGTGAAACGCCCCTGAGTCGCATCCATCTGGCCAATCTGTTGCGCCTGGCCGAGGCCGGCGCCGTCATCGTGCCGGCCATGCCGGCGTTTTACACCCAGCCGCGCAGTATCGACGATCTGATCCATTTCGTCGTTGGCAAGCTGCTCGATCAGCTGGGAATTGCCCATCAGCTGTTTGTTCGCTGGGGCGCTGCGGCGCCGAGCGGTGGCAATGGCGATAGCGGGAGCTGTTCTTATGTCGACTGTGATTGAGCGGGTGCGCGCCGCCCTGGCAGCAGGTGAGCGCATCAGCGACGCCGACGCCCTGGCGCTGTTTGAATCGGACGATCTGCTGGCCATTGGTGCCCTGGCGGCGCAGGTCAACCGGCGCAAGAACGGCGAGCGGGTGTTTTTCAACGTCAACCGCCATATCAACTATACCAACATCTGCGTCAACCAGTGCCGCTTCTGCGCCTTTGCCCGCGAGGCCGGCGACCCGACCGGCTACGCCTATCACCTCGACCAGATTCTGCGCAAGGCCGCCGAAGCCCAGGCCGCTGGCGCCACCGAGCTGCATCTGGTGGGCGGGCTGCACCCGGAGCTGCCGTTTGAGTTCTACCTGCGCATGATGGCGACGCTCAAGGCCAACTTTCCGCAGCTGAGCATCAAGGCCTTCACGGCGGTGGAGATCGACTATTTTGCCCGCCTTGCCGACTTGCCGGTGGAGCAGGTTATCCGCGAACTCAAGCGTCTGGGACTTGATTCGACTCCCGGTGGCGGCGCCGAGATCCTCGGTGAAACGGTCCGGCGCCAGATCTGCCCGGAGAAGATTTCCGGCGAGCGCTGGCTGGAGGTGACCGAAAAACTGCATCAGGCCGGCCTCAAGAGCAATGCCACCATGCTGTTCGGCCATGTTGAAGGCTATGCCGACCGGGTCGATCATCTGGCACGGCTGCGTGCCCTGCAGGATCGCACCGGCGGGTTTCAGGCTTTCATCCCGCTGGCGTTTCAGCCCGACAACACCCGCATTCCCGAGGCCAGGGGGCCCGGCGGCATCGACTGCCTGAAAACCCTCGCCATCAGCCGTATCTACCTGGATAATTTCGACCATATCAAGGCCTACTGGATCATGCTCGGCCTCAAGGTGGCTCAGGTGGCGCTGGCCTTTGGTGTCAACGATCTTGACGGTACCGTGGTGGAGGAAAAGATCGGCCACGACGCCGGTGCCGATTCGCCCCAGGCCCTGAGCAAGGATGAAATCATCCGCCAGATTCAGGCCGCCGGCAAGATAGCGGTGGAGCGGGATACCCATTATCAGCCCTTGCGGGTCTATCCGGCGCCGGCGGAGAACGCGGATGCTCAGACGGATTGAAGACAAACTGGCGCAGGGCCAGTCCCTTGCTGGCGAGGACGCCCTGTGGCTGTTGCAGCGCGCTGACCTGCTGGAGCTGGGCCGGCTGGCCGACGCCGAGCGGCTGCGCCGTCATCCGGCCGGCGAGGTCAGTTTTGTGGTGGACCGCAATGTCAACTACAGCAATGTCTGCACCTGCAAGTGCCGCTTCTGTGCCTTCTATCGCGAAGAGGGGGCGGCGGATGCCTACCTGCTCGATGAGGCGACCATCTTCGCCAAGGTGCAGGAATTGGTCGATCATGGTGGTACCCAGCTGCTGATGCAGGGCGGCATTCATCCGACCCTGCGCATCGACTGGTTCGAGCGGCTGTTCCGGCAGCTGCGCCAGCGTTTTCCGACGGTGCAGATTCATTCGTTGTCGCCGGCCGAGATTGTCCAGATCGCCCGGCTGTCACAGCTGTCGTTGGAGGACTGTCTCCGCCGGTTGCGGGCCGCCGGCCTGCAGTCCATTCCCGGCGGTGGGGCCGAGGTGCTGGACGACGCGGTGCGCCAGGCCATCTCGCCCAACAAGATCAGCTGGAAACTGTGGGCCGAGGTGATGGCCACGGCCCATCGGCTGGGCATGCAAACCACCGCGACGCTGATGTTCGGTTCCCTCGAAACGCCCCATCAGCTGGTGCAGCACCTGCTGCGGGTGCGCGAGATGCAGCGCCAGGGCGGTGGTTTCACCGCATTCATCAGCTGGAGCTATCAGCCCAACAACACCGAGCTGGGCGCGGAACTGGGTGCTGGCGGCGCTACCGGCACGGACTATTTGCGGGTGGTGGCGTTGTCGCGCCTGGTGCTGGACAACATTCCCAACATTCAGGCCAGCTGGGTGACTCAAGGGGCTAAAATGGCCCAGATTGCCCTGCGGTTCGGCGCCAACGACCTGGGGGGGACCATGTTGGAAGAAAACGTGGTCGCCGCCACCGGCGTATCGTTTCGCATGTCACAGGCCGAACTGATCGAGCTGGCGCGCGACGCCGGTTTTATTCCGGTGCGGCGTACCACCGATTACCGTGTGCTGGAACGCTACCCGGCGCCGCTCTGAAGTCGTCAGACAGACGGTGCCTTTTCCATTACTTGCCAAGGATTCTGCCATGTTGCCGCTGCGCAGGAATATCGCCGAAATGGCCGGCTATGTGCCGGGTTTTCAGCCCGCCGACGCCGAACGCTGGATCAAGCTCAATACCAATGAGAACCCCTATCCGCCCTCGCCGCGGGTGGTCGAAGCGATCCGTAACGAGCTGGGTGCCGATGGTGCCCGCCTGCGCCAGTATCCCGATGCCGGCAGTCGCGCGGCGCGGGCGGCGGCGGCGCGTTTGTATGGCTATGATGCCGACTGGCTGATTCTGGCCAACGGCTCTGACGAACTGCTCAACAACCTGATCCGCGCCTTCGCCGGCGAGGGCGACGAGGTGGCCTACATTCACCCGTCCTATTCCTACTACGGCACCCTCATCGCCATTCAGGGCGCGCGGCCGCGCACCTTCGGCCTGACGGCGCAGTTCAAGCTGGCCGATTTTCCGACCCGCTATGATGGCAAGTTGTTTTTTCTCACCAGTCCGCACGCGCCGCTGGGTTTTGCCTTCAGCCTGGCCGAAATCGAAGACCTGGCGCAGCGCTGCAGCGGCATGCTGGTGGTGGATGAGGCCTATGCCGATTTTGCCGCTGACAGCGCCGTGACACTGGTGCGGCGCTATCCCAATCTGGTGGTGACGCGCACCTTCTCCAAAAGCTATGCCCTGGCCGGTATGCGTCTGGGGCTGGCGGTGGCCCATCCCGAGGTGGTGGCGGCGCTGGACAAGATTCGCGATCACTACCATCTCGACCGTCTGGCGCTGGTGGCGGCGGAGGCGGCGCTGGAGGATCAAGACTATCTGCGCCAGCGCCTGGCTCAGGTATGCGCCACCCGCGAACGCTTTTCCGCCCGGCTGCGCGCCGCCGGCTATCCGGTGATTTCGTCGCAAGCCAATTTTGTGTTTGTTTCCGCCCCTGACGGCAATGGTCAGCGGCTCTACCAGCAGTTGTATGACGCCCGTATTCTGGTGCGCTACTTCAGCGATGCGCTGCTGTGCCATGGTGTGCGCATCAGCATTGGTACCGATGCCGAGATGGACGCCCTGCTGCAGGTGCTCGGCGCCTGATGCTGCCGTGCGCGCAGACGCCGGCAAGCGAGGCTCCGGGGCTGGCGCAGGGCTGTTGCCTGACGGAACCGGCCGCGCTGGTCACCGATCTGCTGGCCTGGTATCGCCGCTGCGGCCGTGATCTGCCTTGGCGCCGGACGCGCGACCCCTACCGCATCTGGTTGTCGGAAATCATGCTGCAGCAGACCGGTGTCCAGGCGGTGCAGGACTACTACCGCCGCTTTCTCGAACGCTTTCCCAATCTGGCAGCGCTGGCGGCGGCGTCGCTGGATGAGGTTCTGGCGCTGTGGGCCGGGCTGGGTTACTACAGTCGGGCGCGTAATCTGCATACCACTGCCTGCCAGCTGGTGGCCGATCAGCAGGGCTGTTTTCCGATGGAAGTGGAGCAGTTGATGCAGCTGCCCGGCATTGGCCGCTCGACGGCTGGCGCCATCCGTTCCATCGCCTTCGATCGGCCGGGAGCGATTCTCGACGGCAACGTGCGGCGGGTGCTGTGCCGACTGCTGGCGCTGCAGCTGCCGCCGCGCAGTCCGGCGGCCGAACGGCAGCTGTGGCATTGGGCCGAGCGGTTGACGCCGACAGCGGCGGCCCACGATTATGCCCAGGCGATCATGGATCTGGGGGCGCTGATCTGCCGTCCGCGTCAGCCAGACTGCGACCGTTGTCCGCTGGTCGCTCACTGCCATGGTCGGCGCCTGGGGCTGCAGCAACAGTTGCCCCTGCGCAGTCGCCGTTCCGCTGTGCCTGTGCGGCTGGAGGTGGCGCTGCTGATAGAAACGCCGCACGGCATTGCCGTGCGCCAGCGACCGTTGCGGGGCCTGCTTGGTGGACTGTGGGAATTCCCCTGTTTGCAACTGACCCGGGAGGTGGATGCGGCGGCCGTCGAAGCCACTCTGTTGCAGCAGCTGCAGCAGCAGTTCGGCCTGCGCGAGCTGGCCCAGCCGCTGGGGCAGGTGCGCCACGTTTACAGTCACTTTCGCCTGCAGCTGTTTGCCTACCGGCTGCTTCTGGGTGGCACGGCCGATCTGCCGGCCGATTGGCGCTGGCTGACGCCAGAACAATTGTCTGCCTGGCCGCTGCACGGCAGCCATGCCAAAATCCTGCCGCTTTTGTCCGCCGCGCCGGTCAGGGCGTTGTCTCTTGCCAAGGAAGCGTTGTGTCCATGTCCGATGTCCCCCTGTTGACCCGTACGGCACAGGTTGAGCAGCTGGCGTGCCAGCTGGCCCGTGAAACGGTGATAGCCGTTGATCTGGAAGCCGATTCGATGCATTCCTACCAGGAGAAGGTCTGCCTGTTGCAGTTCTCCTGGCAGGATCAGACCGCCCTGGTTGATCCGCTGGCCGGAGCCGATCTGGCGGCGCTGCGGCCGCTCATGGCCGATGGCGCCATCACCAAGATCTTTCATGCCGCTGATTATGATATCCGCTGTCTGGCGCGTGATTGCGCCATCGAGGTGCGTGGCCTGTTCGATACCATGGTGGCCTGTCAGTTGCTGGGCGAGGAGCGGGTGGGTCTGGCCGATGTGCTGAAGAAGTATTTTGCCATTGAACTCGACAAGAGTTGCCAGCGGGCCGACTGGTCACAGCGGCCGCTGCCGGAGAAGATGTTGCGCTATGCCGCCGAGGACACGCGCCATCTGCAGCGGCTGCTGGCGGTGCTGCGGCCGCAGCTGGAGGAAAAAGGCCGTCTGGCCTGGGCGCGGGAGGAGTTCGTCCTGTTGGAGCGGGCGCGTTTTCGGCCCCAGGAAGGACCGGCGGTGCTGCGTTTCAAGGGCGCGGCAGTGCTGCCGCCGGCTCAGCTGGCGGTGTTGCAGACCCTGCTTGAATGGCGCGAAGCCGAGGCCTGCCGCCGTGATTGTCCGCCCTACAAGGTGATCGGCAATCGGGAGTTGCTGGCGCTGGCCCAACAGCAGCCAACGGACGAGGCGGCACTGGATAAGCTGGTGGAAGTGCCGGCGCGGCTGCGCCAGCGTTATGGCAAGGCGCTACTGCGTCAGGTTGTTGCCGGTCAGGCCGTGCCGGCGGAACGTTGGCCACGCTTTGCGCGCAGTGAGCGCCAGCCGCGTGATCCGGCGATGGAGGCGCGACTGGCGCGGCTGAAGAAATGGCGCGCGGCCAAGGCGGAGCAGCTCGGGCTGGAGCCGGGGATTCTGATCAACAATGCCAGTCTTGAACAGCTGGCGGCGGAGCAACCCCGCCAGCTGTCGCAGCTCGAGGGTCTCAAGGACTGGCAGAAAACCGAGCTGGGTGCCGAGCTGCTGACGCTGCTGCAGAACTGACCGAACAGCGATAATTGGCCTGTTTGTTCGGTGGTGCGGCCGGCCGCGGCAAAAAAGGCGTCAGCCACAGAATCAGGGGCTGGCCAGAATGGCGGGGGTTGCCGGCACGCTGAAGGCCGCGGCGACCAGCTCATCAATCAGCGGCAGATTGTCGCGCAGTGCCGGCCACTGCAGTCGTTTGAGATCGAGATAGTGGCACTGGCGCTGGCTTTGCTCCCAGCTGTCGGGGTTGGTCAGCAGGGAGTGGCTGAGGAAGACCGTTTCCACCAGCGGCTGGAATTCGCGGGCTTCGGCCGGATGCTGATAGTGGCGGATAACGCTGTGCAACTGTGGTGCCAGATTCCAGCGGCGCGCCAGCAGGGCACCGGCGTTCTGATGAAACTTCTGCACCAGGCGCGCGGTTTCGCCGCTGCTGCGGTCGGCGCTGTCGAGCAGTTCCAGCAACAGCACCTTGCCCAGATTGTGCAGCAGGCCACAGGTATAGGCCAGCTGATCATCGCCGCCGAGCTGGGCGGCGATGATCAGCTGGCTCAGGCAGGCACAGCGCAGGCCGTGCTGCAGCAGCTGCAGCACCGTCTCGGGCTGGCGCGGCCGGCTGGCGGTGGCGGCCTTGGCATGCAGAATGCCCAGCAGGTAATCGCTGCTGTAGAGTTTGCGGGCCTGTGCCAGGGTGGCGGCTTGGCCGTGCTCGGGGCCAATGCCGGAATTGACTACCCGCAGCAACGAAGCGGTCAGGATCGCATCGTTGTGCACCAGCTCGAACAGCTCCGTGGCCGGCTGGGGCTGCTGCCACAATTGATCGAGGCGTTCGACGCTGACAGGCAGCAATGGCAGGTTCAGGCCGCTGGAAACAATGCGCTGAGCCAGCTGCCGCAGCAGCTCGTCGTCGCTGGTTGCCGGGTTGGCGCCGGCGAGAATCTGTTTGAGAGCGTCCTCCTCGCTGATGCGGATGGGGCCTTCGAGGGCTTCGCACGGCAGCTGATCGGCAAACTCAAAGGTGCCCTGGGCCCAGCTCAGGGCGTCGGCCAGGGCGGCAGTGGCCAGCTGTGACAGGGCCAGTTGCAGCTGCTGCCGGTCGAAGATGTTTTTTTTTCAGCAGGCTGTCGGTGAAGGTCAGGCCGTTGCGTTTGCTGTCCTGCAGCAGGAAACCGGCCCAGGCTGTGGTCAGATCGCCACGCTGGACCAGATATTCTCCAACCCGTTCGCCCCCCTTGTTGGAGGTGAGGTAGATCAGGTGGCCGTGATTGAAATACAGCCGCTTGCACAGACCCTCCCGACACAGGGTCAGGGTGCCGGTACGCTGTTGCAGGGCACAGCCGCGCAATAGCTCCGCCAGCGAAATCTGATTGAGGTTTCCGGTCTTGCGGTTCATTCCGGCACTCCATCTTGATGAACGGGGGGGCGGTGACTGGCGCCGTGCACGACGCCGGTTAGGCGACAGAATAACAGGCTTGGCGGCGGACGCCCAGAGCTGTGGAGCATTTTTTGCGTCTGCGGTTTCACTTTTGGTTGAGGGATTCCTATGAGCGGGCTGGCTCTGGCGCTGATCGTTTTTTCCGCCCTGATGCATGCGGTCTGGAATCTGCTGGTCAAACGCAGCAGTGACAAGACCGTGTTTATCTGGTGGATGTTTGTCTGCTCCGGCAGCCTGCTCAATCTGCTGGTGTGGCTGCAAACCGGCCAACTGCCCAGACCGCCGCTGGCCACCCTGGTTCTGGCGCTGGGGGCCGCCTGCAGTTTTGTGGCTTATCACTGGTGTAACGGTGTGGCCTACAGTCGCGGCGATCTGTCGTTGGCCTATCCTTTGTCACAGACCTCCATGATCTATACGCCGTTGTGGGCAGTGCTGTTGCTGGGCGAGCAATTGCGGGCGGGTGGCATTGTCGGCATCCTGCTGGTGCTGGTGGGAGCCTATGCCGTGCAGCTGCCCGACCTGACCCGCGCCAACCTGCTGCGGCCATTGCGCAATCTGGGTCAGCCGGCAGTGCGCGCCGCTCTGCTGGCCGGACTGATCTACTCCGTCGGGGTGGTGCTCGACAAGTTGGGCATCACCAGTTATTCGCCGCTGTATTTTACTCAGCTGCTGGTTACGGTCATGCTGGCGTTGATGACGCTCAATCTGCTGCGGCCCTGCTATCGCGGCCGGGTGCTGGCCTGTCTGCGGCGCGATGGTCGCCTGATCGCCCTGTCCGGTCCGGTGATGCTGGGCTCGTTTCTGAGTTTCCGCTATGGCCTTAGCCTGGCGCCGGTCAGTTATGCCGTGCCGGTGCGGCAGGTGAGTCTGCTGTTCGGCGTGCTGTTCGGCGTGCTGTTTCTGCACGAGTCCTGCGGTCGCATCCGTTTTGGCGCGGCCCTGCTGATTCTGGTCGGCGTCTGTTTCATTCGCCTGGGAGGTTAATGGCATCATGGCAAAGCGCGCATTGGCGAACTTCTTTTTCGAGGTCGGCATGCTTAAACGCACGCCGCGCAGCGGTTTCCAGTTTTTGGGCTCCGGTGCCGAATCGGTGGCCGAACACAGCTTCCGCACCGCCACCATCGGTTACGCCCTGGCCCGCCTGGCGGGTGATGTGGATGCTGGTCGGGTGGTGCTGCTGTGCCTGTTTCACGATCTGCCGGAAGCCCGGCTGGGCGATCTGAACTACGTCAATAAAAAATATGTCCAGGCCGATGAACAACGGGCGGTGGACGATCTGGCCGCCACACTGCCTTTTGGCGATGACTACCGGGCCTTGTTGGGGGAATTCAGCGCCGGACAGACGGCGGAAGCCTGTTTGGCGCAGGATGCCGATCAGCTGGAGATGATTCTGGCCCTGAAGGAATACAAGGATCTCGGCAACCGTTATGCCGATGCCTGGTACCCCTTTGCCGTGCGACGGCTGCAGACGGAGCTGGCGCGGGAGCTGGCCGAAGCCATCTGGGAAACCGATTCGAGCCTGTGGTGGTTTGACGATGGCAGCGATTGGTGGGTGCATGGCCGGCGCCGGCCACCGGAATCGCTGCCGCCCGCTGCGACCGATCAGGGTTGACGCCCGCCGGTCAAAGTGTTAGTTGTACCGGCCGGAAATCTGACGGGCCCCGGCGGCCTTGGGAGAAAGCCATGCTTGATCTGAAATATGTTCGTGACCATCTCGATCTTGTAGAGCAGCGCCTGGCCCAGCGCGGTACCGCCATCAGTCTGGCCGACTTCCGTCAGCTGGATGCCCGGCGGCGCGAACTGCTCGGTCGCAGCGAAGCCCTGAAGGCGGAAAAGAATCAGGTCTCTGCTCTGATTGGCCGCAGCAAGGACAAGAGCGCGCTGCAGGATGAAATCGCCCGCATGAAGACGGTGTCGGCTGAGATCAAGGAACTCGACGACAGCCTGCGTCAGGTCAGCGATGACCTGCAGCAGCGGCTGATGCTGATTCCCAATCTGCCCCACGAAGACTGCCCGGTCGGCGCCGGTGAGGAGGACAATCTGGTGGTGCGCCACTGGGGTGAGCCGCCGGCCTTCGAGTTTGAGCCCAAGCCGCACTGGGAGCTGGGCGAACAGCTCGATATTCTTGACTTTGAACGGGCCGGCAAGCTGACCGGCGCCCGCTTTGCCCTTTACAAAGGGGCCGGCGCCCGCCTCGAACGGGCCTTGATCAATTTCATGCTCGACCTGCATACCGAGCGGCACAAATATGTTGAAATGCTGCCGCCCTTTATGGTAAACAGAGCCTCCATGACGGGGACGGGGCAGTTGCCCAAGTTCGAGGATGACCTGTTTCATGTTGAAGGTCCGGATTATTTCCTGATCCCGACGGCCGAGGTCCCGGTAACCAATATTCACCGGGACGAAATTCTTGCGGCCGAACAGTTGCCTCTGTGCTACACCGCCTATACCCCCTGCTTCCGCAAGGAAGCCGGTGCTCATGGCCGCGATACCCGCGGTCTGATCCGTCAGCATCAGTTCAACAAGGTTGAGCTGGTCAAGTTTGTCCAGCCGCAGGATTCCGATGCCGAGCTGGTCAGGCTGCTGACGGACGCCGAAGCCGTGCTGCAGCAACTGGGACTGCCCTACCGGGTAGTCGATCTGTGCACCGGCGATATCGGCTTCTCGGCAGCCCGTACCTTCGATATCGAGGTCTGGTTGCCGGGCCAGCAGGCATACCGTGAAATCTCGTCCTGCTCCAATTTCCGCGATTTCCAGGCGCGCCGCGCCGGCATTCGCTATCGGCCGCAGGAGGGCGCAAAGCCCGAGTTTGTGCATACGCTCAACGGTTCCGGTCTGGCTGTCGGGCGGACGCTGGTGGCAGTGCTGGAAAACTACCAGCAGGCCGATGGCCGGGTAGGTATTCCCGCGGCTTTGCGCCCCTATATGGGTGGAATGGAAGTGATCGGATAAGCGTTCGGTAACGGAGGAGTGGCCGAGTGGTTTAAGGCGGCGGTCTTGAAAACCGTTGAACGAAAGTTCCGTGGGTTCGAATCCTACCTCCTCCGCCAACTTGACCAGAATGATCGCTGCTTGCCTGAAAAGGTCAGCCGCTGAACAAGGCACGACAGAAAACCCATGCGGAGAGATGGCCGAGTCGGCTGAAGGCGCTCGCCTGCTAAGCGAGTGTACGGGGTAAACCCGTACCGAGGGTTCGAATCCCTCTCTCTCCGCCATTTTTAGAAAAAAGTCGGTTGACAAATCGACGAAAAAAAGCGATAAAGCACAGCCATTGCGCCGCTAGCTCAGCTGGATAGAGCGTCTGACTACGGATCAGAAGGCCAGGAGTTCGAATCTCTTGCGGCGCGCCATTAAAATCAAAGACCTAGCTCGGTATCGGGCTGGGTCTTTTTTTATTTTGGACCACCAAGTGGTACAGGGTGCATTTCCCGTTGCATGGTAAACGAGTCGAAGTGGGCCTGAAAAATTATCGTTCTCTCGACGCCGGTTTTTTGCTAGGTTAGCGATGTTCAATTTTTTTGATAACGTTTTTCGTTGGTGTAAAAAACAACAAGCAAAAAGGCCAGCTTGTTTCGAACCGAGAGATTGTCGTTCCGTAGGTCAACCCCGCCGAATCGGTTCCCACGGACACTTGCCTGATATGCCTGTTTCGCCCCTGTTTAAGTATCTGAAAATTCTTAAACTTTAATGATTGCCAGCAACGTCTGTTGAAACTGGTGATGCGCAGACCCCGACGAAGGCGAAGAACTCCCTTCCTCCATCGCCCATGACAGCGGGTTTGAAGTTGTTGAGGTAGACTGACTATGCACTGGATTGCACCCTCTGCCAAAGATGCCGCCACCGCCACTCTGGAGAAGAACCTCTGGGATGCCGCCGACCAGTTCCGCGCCAACTCGGGGCTTAAGGCTCAGGAGTATTCCGGGCCGATCCTCGGCCTGATCTTCCTGCGCTTCGCCGAGGTACGCTTCGCCATCCAGCACAAGAAGCACGATGCCGCCGGTGCCAGCTCGCGACGTGGCAGCCGGGTGGACGAGCCGGCTGCCTACCATGCCGACGGGGTCCTCTACCTTGCCCCCGAGGCACGCTTCGACTTTCTTCTGACTCTTCCCGAAGCGTCCGACATCGGCGCCAAGGTCAACGCTGCGATGCGCCTGATCGAGCAGCACAACCCGCAGCTTGCCGGGGTGCTCCCAAAAACCTACAACCTCTTCACCGCCACCCTGCTCAAGGAGCTGCTGAAGAAGGTCTCCGAGATTCCGGCCACGGTCGACTACGATGCCTTCGGCCGCATCTACGAATACTTCCTCGGCGGGTTCGCCCGCACCGAAGGGCAGAAGGGGGGCGAGTTCTACACCCCGAGCTGCATCGTGCGCCTGCTCACCGAAGTCATCGAGCCGTTCCACGGCCGCATCCTCGACCCGGCCTGCGGCTCCGGCGGCATGTTCGTGCAGTCGGCGCGCTTCGTCGCCGAGCACCAGCAGAACCCGGCCGCCGAGCTGGCCATCTGCGGCGTCGAGAAGACCGACGAGACCGGCCGCCTCTGCCGCCTCAACCTCGCCGTGCATGGCCTGGAGGGGGACATCCGCCATGGCGGCAATGTCAACAGCTACTACGACGACCCGCACAGCGCCACCGGCCAGTTTGACTTCGTGCTCGCCAATCCCCCCTTCAATGTCAATGCGGTGGACAAGGAACGGCTGAAAGAGATGGTCGGCCCAGGCCGCCGCTACCCCTTCGGCCTGCCGCGCACCGACAACGCCAACTACCTCTGGATTCAGCTCTTCTACTCGGCGCTCAACGCCACCGGCCGCGCTGGCTTTGTCATGGCCAACTCTGCCTCCGACGCCCGCGCCAGCGAACAGGAGCTGCGCCAGCAGCTGATCGAGGCGCGGGCGGTCGACGTCATGGTCGCCGTCGGCCCCAACATGTTCTACACCGTCACGCTCCCCTGCACCCTGTGGTTCCTCGACAAGGGCAAGGCCAAGACCGAGCGTGCCGACACCGTCCTCTTCATCGACGCCCGCCACATCTACCGCCAGATCGACCGCGCCCACCGCGACTGGACCCCGGCGCAGATCGGTTTCATCGCCAACCTCGTCCGCCTCTATCGCGGCGAGGCCCTCGACACCACCTTCGGCGGCAAAGAGGCCGAGGCCAAGCTCAGGGAGGTTTTTGGCACACCCCCTTTGGCAAAGGGGGTCGCCCGTGAGGGCGGGGGGATTTCATATCGCGACATCCCCGGCTTGTGCAAGGCGGCGACGCTAGCCGAGATCGAGGCCCAGGGCTGGTCGCTCAACTCCGGCCGTTATGTTGGCGTCGCGCCGGGCGAGGAGGTCAGCGACGAGGATTTCAAGGAACAGCTGGAGGCGCTGAACGAGGAACTGGAAGTACTGAATGCCCAGGCGCGGGAGTTGGAAGCCATTATTGCCAAGAATGTGGCGGAGGTGCTGGAAGCATGAAAACCGAACTAATTCGAAGTCTGACGGCGAATTTTGAGGGCCACGCTCAACAGACCGAAGGTGGGGTTGACTATTGGCTGGCACGCGATCTTCAGCATTTGCTCGGGTATGACGAGTGGCGCAATTTCAATACCGTCATTTCCAAGGCGAAAACTGCCTGCGAAACCTCCGGGCATGTAATCCGGGATCATTTTGTTGACGTCAACAAAACGATCCAGATGCCCAAGGGAGCGGTTAAAGAAGTTCCCGACCTCATGCTGACCCGCTACGCCTGCTACCTGATCGCCCAGAACGGCGATTCACGAAAGCAGGAGATCGCTTTTGCCCAGACCTATTTCGCCGTTCAGACCCGTCGTGCCGAACTGATCGAGCAGCGGCTGCTGGAGGCAGAGCGGGTCACCGCGCGCAAGAAACTTAGCACGACCGAAAAGGAACTTTCCGCCGTCATTTTTGAACAGACCGGCGGCAATGAAGATTTCGCCATCATCCGCAGCAAGGGCGATCATGCCCTCTTCGGCAAGACGACCCAGGCGATGAAGGCGCAGTGGAAAGTCCCCGATAATCGGCCCCTGGCCGATTTTGCGCCGACCATCATCCTCAAGGCCAAGGACTTCGCCGCCGAGATCACCATCTTTAACGCCCGCCAGCACGGCATGAGCACCGAATCGGCCATCTCGCACGAGCACGTCACCAACAACCAGGCCGTGCGCAATACCCTGCTGGAACGCGGTATCCGCCCCGAGTCGCTGCCGCCGGCCGAAGACGTGAAGAAGGTGGAGCGGCGGTTGACGTCGGAAGAGAAGAAGTCGTTAAAGAACCCGGACGGGTTGCTGGCCGAGGAATAAGTCGCGATGGTTTCAACTGTTAAGGATGTTTTATCCGTTCACTTGCCTGCAGTTACGGAGCAGACCATCGCCGCAAATGTGGCAGGGATTTTGGGGGCGTGAGGATGTCAGTTGCTGACTGGAAGCCTGCCAAGTTGGACGAACTCGGCTTCGTCGGCCGTGGCAAATCTCGACATCGACCTCGAAACGCTGCATTTCTTTATGGCGGTCGCTACCCGTTCTTCCAAACGGGCGACATCAAGGCCGCCAATTTTTACCTGACCGAATTCTCGCAGACGTACAGCGAGGAAGGGTTGGCGCAAAGCAAGCTTTGGAAGCCGGGAACTCTTTGCATCACGATTGCGGCCAACATTGCAGAGAGTGCGATTCTCGGCATCGAGGGATGTTTTCCAGACAGCGTCGTGGGGTTTGATCCTGCCCGCCAAAGACGGACACAGAGCTAAGCGACTTGTTGTGCCTCAAACGCTGCCGGGCTGATGTAGCCATTGGCGCTGTGGCGACGGTTACGATTATAGTCGATTTCAATGTATTCGA
>Ga0265295_1000622_pt1 | contig 69741 bp, 58 predicted proteins | sample Munlansysbiofilm_FD_192503 | JGI IMG/M metagenome (GOLD analysis project Ga0265295, IMG submission 192503) | Leachate microbial communities from a municipal landfill in Southern Ontario, Canada - Methane capture system biofilm | ecosystem: Engineered > Solid waste > Landfill > Unclassified ...
GATACTTTAATCCCCCAGCGTCGCAAACTATCTTCTTCTTTAGTTTAACAACTTTAGAAAGAATATTCTGGTACTCATCTTTAAAACCTGTAATACCTGGCCCAAAACAAAACACATCATATTTATCCAAATCTTCTAATTCAGAAACATTCTTATATATCAATTCGATGTAATATCTACTAACCTCTTGATCATAAATGACTTCAGCTAAACCCAACCCTGATTTCATCGCTGCTATCGCCGCTAAATTTATCGCTCCAGGAAGTTTGCTGGAACCGATATATGCATTATTGCCATAAGTATATTTATAAGAATTATGTATTCTTTTTCTAGAAACATCCAAATCATTGTAATCAAGATAATAAATATCGCTATAACCCTCAAGCAAACCGATATCCAACAACTTAATTTCGCCATGGTAATCGAGGGCATCATTTAGAAAATTACCCAATTTATAAGCTCCGACTACACCAGTGAATTTCGCATGAATTGCATTACCCATTACCTTACCGCTATCAGGGTTGATACCGCTTGGAAAATCAATTGAATAAACTTTTAGTTTGTGATTATTGATAAGTTCAATAATTCCATCCAATTCATTTTCAATATTCCTTTTTAAACCCATACCAAAGATTCCGTCAATAACAAATTTTGTTGACTTAAGCTTCTTCTTTAGATCTTCAGAATTAATCTCTTTGTGGCTTTCATCAAGTTGGTTATAATAATGTTTAAAACAAGCGTTACTCTTGTCTTTATCTCCTACAACAAACAAAGAAGTATTATATCCCAATCTATCAAGTTCACGAAACATCACTAAAGCATCACCGCCATTTTTACCTACACCGGCAACAACTAAAATCTCTTCTTCTATACTAGGCATCATTCTCGATAAAAAATCTTTTGTCAAAACATAGCCAGCTTGATACATCAATTCAGTTTCTACCATTGACTTTTCTTGTAAAGTCAATTTTTCTAATTTCCTTACCTCGTCGCTATAAAAAACCTTAACCATATAAATACCTCCTTTATATAATTACATCAAGTAAATAAAGAAAGAGTAAATGTCCTGGATAAAATAAATAGAAAAACCATTTTAAACGATATTTGCCCATCTCGCCATTATATAAGAAAATGAATATAATAGCGAAGATACTCGCCCATTGAATAAACGGAATTTTAACGAATTCTGTCAAACCAATAAACTCCAAAGCCGGGCTTTGAATAAAAATCAAGTTTAAGAATAATAAATGCAAAAAGTTCGTAACCTTATTTTGATAGACTCCAAAGAATAGAATCATCAATACTCCGTAACCGCCATATGATAAATCCAATAACTCCGCAAAAACTACCAATGGAATAATCAAAATCTTATAATAATGGTTTTTATCAAAGAATAAGTAAAGCGACATTAATCCAAAAAGTAAAGTCCAAAAAATGTTGAAAGTAATCAACATATTATCTCCACCAATTAAATAATATCCTAATAAAGCAAGTTCAATACCACCGGCAAAAATCGCTAATCTTAAAAGATATTTTTTAATGTCTTTAGTTTTATGGAAACCTTCCGCAATCAAATAAGCAAACAACACAAAAGATATTCTTCCTATAAATCTAAATACATCATGAACCAATGTAGAAGAATCTAAAAAAATAAAAGCAATATGGTCTAGAAGCATTGTAAAAACTGCTAACAATTTTAATATAAATCTATTCATAAAAGACTATTATAAATCAATATCAATTTCCACTGGACAGTGATCACTGCCGTGGATTTCGTTTAACAACTTTACTTCTTTAATACTACTATTTATCTTATTGGAAACTACGAAATAATCAATTCTCCAACCTGCATTGTTAGCTCTAGCATTAAATCGATAACTCCACCATGTATATTTAATTACATCGGGATATAAATATCTAAAACTATCAGTAAATCCAGCGTCTAAAAGCATCTGAAACTTAGTGCGTTCTTCGATGGTAAAGCCCGGATTCTTCTCATTTGACTTTGGATTCTTCAAATCTATTTCTGTATGAGCAACATTCAAATCGCCACATAAGATAACCGGTTTAACCTTATCCAATCTTACTAAATAATCCCGGAAATTATCTTCAAACTCCATCCGGTAATCTAATCTAGCCAGTTCAGGCTGAGCATTAGGAACATAGGTATTAACAAAATAAAAATTATCATACTCTAAAGTGATAACTCTTCCCTCATCGTTATATCCTAATCCATCAATACCATAAACCACATTAAGAGGTTCTTTCTTCGTATAAATCAAAGTACCGGAATACCCTTTTTTATCAGCGCTGTTCCAATACTCATAATATCCTTCATAAGCAAAATCTTTTTGGTCTTCTTGCATTTTAGTTTCTTGAATAGCGAATATATCCGCATTAACTGCACTGAAAAACTCATCGAAACCTTTCTTTCTCGCAGCTCTTAACCCATTAACATTCCAAGTAACAAATTTCATAAATCCACTCTCGCTTTCTAAATTATCTAATCTACAGCTTAATTATAACATAAACGAAAATATTTTTTTAAGCATAAGCAGTTATTTCCTTAAGGTTTATTTACAAATAATAATATATTTTTTATAATAGTAATACACTTTAAAAATCATAAGGAGATTCAGATGGAAAATAACCACAAACAACTTATGCAAAAAGCAATTGATGAAGCTAGACGAACTATGAATCTTGATTTTGGCGGCCCTTTCGGTGCCTTAATCATCAATGAAAACCAAGAAATAATCGCTGTAGCTTCAAACACAGTCCTAAAGAGTCATGATCCTACAGCTCACGCTGAAATCAATGCCATAAGAAAGGCGACACAAAAACTAGGTACACATGATTTAAGCAACTGCACTTTGTATACAACAGCCTATCCATGTCCGATGTGTCTCGGCGCAATTATTTGGTCTAATATTAAAAAAGTATACTTCGGGTGCTTAGAGAAAGATGCGGATGAAATTGGATTTAGAGATGATTTCATTTATAAATTCATTGAGAACAAGCGTCAAGATATCAGTATTTTAGACTTAGAAGAAAAAGAAAGGGAAACCTGCTTAACCCTTTTCAAAGAATATAAAGAAAAAAACAAAGAGTTATACTAAAAAATGCACTTAAATTTAAGTGCATTTCTTTTTTATTGAAGCTTTATATAAGCTATTTCCTCATAAACCAACTCTTCATCAACCCTTTTCGATTCCATGATGCTTACTCTTGTTATAGGAATATCAAGTTCGCTTATTTTAAAACCACTCAAATCATCAAAACCTATCTCAACCTTTCTGCCTAAAGTGATATGCGGAGAAAAGTTCGCGTTATCTATCTCAACTCCCGCTTTTTCCAAAGCGAAAATGACTCGCTTATGCAATAACTTAAGTTGAGAATTTGCATCTACTTTGACATGAACCAAACGGTGTTTGGAGGAATTCTTGAAACTAGAAAGATTAGCTGTATGAATTTGAAATTTAGAATATTCAATTTGCATAATACCATCGGTAATTTTCTTAAGCATTTCACTGCTAACTTCACCGATATAATGTAAAGTCAAATGCAAATTGTCATATGTCGTATAATTGCCTCGATAATTATCTTTTAGAATTTCTAGAGTACGATAAATTTCATCTTTAATTAGCTTAGGAAAAAGTAATGCAATAAAGATTCTCAAGACTTCTACTTATCTCCCATAGTCATAACCATAACAGCTTTAGCTGTATGGAGACGGTTTTCAGCTTCTTGATAAACAATCGAATGTTTTCCGTCAATAACACTGTCTGTAACTTCGTTACCTCTATCTGCAGGCAAAGCATGCATATAACTTACTGTATCCTTAGCTAACTTCATCATATCTTCTGTACACTTCCAAGATTTATAACTTTCCAAAAGATCATCCACAACTTGGTCTGATTGGTTGTTTACCCATGAACCCCAGTTCTTTGGAATAACAACGTCAGCGTCTTTATAAGCTTCTTCCATATTATGAGTAATCCTGAAACTTCCACCGTTTTCAAGCGCATTCTTTCTCGCTTTTTCAATTGCCCAATCAGGTAAATCATAACCTTCAGGATATGCTAAAGTAACATCCATTCCATATCTTGGGAATAACAAGATTTGTGTTAAAGGAACGGAAATCGGTTTTTTATGTGTAGTCGCATAAGCCCAAATTATTGATACTTTTAAGTTTTTAGTTTCACCCTTAACTTCTTGAATCGTCATTAAATCAGCCAAACCTTGCATCGGATGATATAAATCACATTGTAAGTTCATAATCGGTACAGTTGAATTGGCAGCCATCTCTCTTAAGAATTTATTGCCAATCCCCCAGAAACAGTTTCTACAAGCAATTCCATGACCATAACTTGAAAGAATAGTCGCGGTATCCTTTGCACTTTCTCCGTGAGACAGTTGCATTTTAGATGTGTCTAAGAAAATCGCATGTCCACCCATTTGTGCTAATCCAGCTTCCATTGAATTTCTGGTTCTAGTACTTTGTTCAAAGAACATCAAAAAAGCGTTCTTGTTCTTTAAATAAGTAGTGTCTTCATTGTTATAAAACTTCTTCTTCAAATCTTTTGATACTTCCAACAACTTATCGATTTGTTCTTTACTCCACTCTTCTAACGTAATGAAATGTTTTCCTTTATATAATGGTTTCATAATTTTTTTCTCCCCTTCTTATTTCAACTCATTTAAATAAATATTTGGTATTGCCGCGTACATTGCACAAGCATTAACTAAGTGCTCTTTATAAGTTATTTCATTTGGCGCGTGAGCTTGTTCCTCTTTACCAGGACCAAAGCCGATACATGGAATATTATGTCTACCCATTATTGAAACCGCATTAGTAGAAAATGTCCATTTATCAACCAAAGGTTTCTTCTCAAATAAACCTTCATAAGCTTTAACAGCGCTTTTACAAACTACGTGATCTTCTGGTAAAACCCAGGTTGGAAAATATGATTTCGTCGGATAGATCAACCCAGTATATGAAGGTCTTGCATAGTCATACATTTCTACAATGGCTCCAGCTTTTTTAACTGACGGTAGGTCTTTGATTTCTTGAATTGCACTTTCATAAGTTTCACCGTCAGTGAGTCTTCTATCAATCGATACCGTGCATCCGTCTGCTACAGCACATCTTGATGGAGACGAGTAAAAGATTTCACTTACTGTTAATGTACCTTTACCTAAGAATTTATTATCCAATAATCTTTTATTTAGTTCTTCCAACTCGATTAGAATTGGTGCCATTTTGAAAATAGCATTGTCACCACGTTCAGGAGCACTACCATGACATGAAATTCCACTTGTGGAAACCTTAATTTCCATTCTACCTCTGTGTCCGCGATAGATGTTCAAACTAGTCGGTTCGGTAATCACCACAAACTCAGGTCTAATCTTTTCTTCCTCGATTAAATACTGCCAGCACAAGCCATCACAATCTTCTTCTTGAACAGTCCCTGTTACTAAAAGCGTAAAATCTGATTCCAAGTTTAAATCTTTGATAATCTTACCTGCGTAAACCATCGAAGCCATTCCACCTTCTTGGTCAGAAGCGCCTCTACCGCCGATTTTTGTTTCGTCTTCAAAACCTTCATAAGGATCAAATAACCAGTTTTTTATTTCACCAACACCAACAGTATCTATATGAGCGTCCATAGCTATTAGATGTTTACCGTTACCGATTCTACCGATAACATTACCCATCTTATCGATTCTTACTTCGTCAAAACCAACCTTCTCCATCTCTTCTTTAATTCTTAAGACCACCAATTCTTCTCCACAACTTTCGGAAGGGATTCTAATCATGTCTCTTAAGAATTTGGTCATATCTTTCTCGTACTTTTTACTTAATTCTAAAACCTTACTAAACTCCATAATTATTCCTCACGTAACTTCTTGATCAACTCATCGTAGTGATGAATTTTCTCATATTCATTATCCCAGAAATCAGGATTTTTCATTGAATCCAAGTATTCTTTTGAATAACCGAACTTCAACCAGTCTTTTTCTTTTTGGTCAAACAACTTCTCCTTTTGAGTCCAAGGTCTATAATCAGCTATATCACAAGTATTAGCTCTCAAGAAAACGTCTCTGAACCATCTTCTTAAAACAAAGTCTTCGGTTTCAAGATATCTCTTATTCAAGTCTGTCAATACAGTCTCATAACGGTCATAACCATCTGTTGCGATTGTTACTACATTATCTTCAGGTCCAAGCTTTAGGAATTTCGCAATTTTTATCGCTCCCAATATATTACATATACCGGATACGCCAAAGAGTTCTTTCATCTGTAAAGCAACCTCTTTTTTAATGCCGTATTCTACTAAAACATCAGTCCCGTCATGAATCAACTTCAAACCTTGAACCGATTCCTCATCTTTAATCAAAGCAATGAAATCAGTATTTAAAACGTTATGAATCAAAGTACACATCTTATCACCGATACCTTCAATTCGGTGTTGACCTCTACCGCCATTCATCAATGTCGAACATTCATAAGGCTCTAAAGCAACTACTTTAGATTCAGGGAAAATTTTCTTGATATGATCCCCTGCGGCTAAAGTTCCAGCTGATCCAGGAGCCGATGCAAAAGCTGCTATACGGCCATTTCCGATACCTTTAACAGCATCAACACAGGCACTACCTGTAACATGACGGTGGAAACGATAATTAGGTAAAAGTTCAAATTGAGCAAGCGACCTATTCTTAGGATCTTTCTTTAATTCAAAGGTCCTTTCTAAAGTCAAGATAACGTCTGACTCAGTTCCGGGAGTTAAATCTAATTTTGCTCCATACCTTCTAATTCTTTCATATCTTTCCTTACTCATATTATCCGGCATGATAACGATTGAATCATATTTCATCAAATTGCAGATATAAGATACGCCGATACCGAAATTACCAGTTGATGGGCCTAAGATCGTATGCTGACCAGGAATAATTGTTTGGTCTACACATCCTTCAATCAAAGTTGAATAAGCCGGTCCAACCTTATGCGAACCGCTTGGATAATACTTACCCAATAATACAACGATATTACAATCTACTCCGGTTAATTCTTTAGGAAGAACAATTTTATGAACATTATTTTGCTCATCTCGCCAATTGATGTTAAAAAGATTGATTGGATCGAGTTCATTCTCCTTGCTTTCTAAAGCTCTTTTTCTTACTTTGGGATCAATTATTGATGGATGAGCCATCTCATCATAAGTTGGTCCAAATGGTATTTTACTCATTTTTTAAGTCCTCTTTTCTTTTTGCATTCATATATTTAACCAGTTCTTCTAAATCATCTTTTAAAAGACTAGGTTCGTTCAAAGTTTTTAAAGCACTGGCTGTATCTTTAAGACCGTTTCCAGTGATGATAACGCAGATTGATTCTTCTTTTTTTATAATACTAGATTTGATAGCTTCGACTAATCCGGCATAACTCGCAGCCGCAGCCGGCTCTGCAAAGATTCCTTCATATCTAGCTAATTCTTTCATCGAGCTTTTAATTAAATCATCGCTAACTGCGATAAACTTGCCATTACTCAATTTAACTGCATTCATTCCTTTAATTGGGTTTCTCGGTATACCGACAGCTATACTATCAGCATAAGTCAACTCATCAGTTTCCCTTAATTCCCTGTTCTCAACAAAAGCATCATAAAAAGGAGAACATCCTAATGCTTGAACTCCAAGAATTTTAGGAATCTTGCTTATCATCTTTAGTTTATATAAATCATAAAAACCTTTATATACTCCACCAATCGTACATCCGTCGCCAACAGATACAACAACCCAATCAGTAACTTTAAAATCAAGTTGTTCAGCTATTTCTAAAGCCACTGTCTTTTTTCCTTCAATCAAATTAGGATTGATTGCGGCGTTGCGGTTATACCATCCATAATGCTCAATCGCTTTCTTAGAAAGATTATAAGCTGCTTTATAATCTCCATCCACCTTTATAACATCAGCTCCAAAAGCCAATAATTGTGTTAATTTACCGATTGGAGCTCTTTTGGGGACGAAGATAACTGTTTTCAAACCCAACCTTGCTGCATTACCAGCCAATGATGAAGCTGCATTACCTGTCGAAGAACAAGCAACAACTTCTTTACCAAGCTCTAATGCCTTACAACAAGCTACAACACTCGCTCTATCTTTTAAAGACTGTGTCGGATTTTGACCATCATCTTTAAAATATAGATTCTTAATTCCATACATTTCACCTAATTTATTACTTCTTAAAAGTGGAGTATAACCAATTCTTAAAGTATCCTTGGTAAACTCCTCTTCTACCGGTAACAAAGGTAAATAACGCCAAATTGAATAATCTTTATTTCCGATTAATACTTCTTGATTAAAAACTTTCTTGATTTTCGCATAATCATATTCAATATCCAAAATTCCTTTATCCTTACAAGAAGGACAAGTTAAAAGTTCTTTTTCCTTTGGATAGAACTCATTGCACAAAGTGCAGCGATAACCTATAACATAACTCAAGATCTAATCACCAGCTTCCAAACTAATCATTTTATATTGGCTTACATCAAACAAGCCTAAATCCGTTAGTTTTAACTCAGGAATAACTGCTAAAGACAAAAAAGCAAGTTGCAAAAATGGATCTTCAATATCTTCATTAACACCTAAATTTCTAATCAACTTCTCTAAATTAAATAACTTTTCTTCAACATAATCAATCGATTCATTTGACATTAAGCCGCCAACTTCTAATCGTAAGAAATCCAATACTTCATTTTCACTTACTAATACTATTCCGCCGCCGATTTCTTTAATCTTTCTAATCGCTAAAAGCATATCTTCATCATTATCTCCCAAACAGATTAGATTATGAGAATCGTGAGCGACAGTCATCGCCAAGGCTCCTGATTTTAATCCATAACCCTTAACAATGCCTTTACCGATATTTCCAGACAATTTATGTCTTTCGATAACACACAATTTAAGTAGTCCAGGATTATTCTTTGTCAAAAATAATCCATCTTCTAAACTAACCTTTTCAATCAATTTATTGGTTGTTACATTGTTTTTAATAAGTCCAATCACATGAACCAAATCTTTATTTATTTTCATGCTCAAATCTAGATTTTCCAAATCTATTTTCACTGTATCAGTAACTTTACTTATACTGATTTCAACATTATCTAGCAATAATTGACGATTCTTTAAAACTAATTTCCCATCTTTAAAAACATGTTCAACAACAATTTTATCTAAGTCTTTAAAACAAACTAAATCTGCTTTTTTACCTGGAGCAATCGCTCCAACACTTCTAATATTATAGCAATCAGCAATATTTACTGTAGCCATTGAAATCGCTTCAATCGGGTCTATTCCATTCTTGATAGCAATATTGATATTGTTATCGATGTGACCAATTTTATTAATATCACTTGGATGTAAATCATCACTACAGAACAAGATTCGATTATAATATTTTGGGTTTAATCCGGCTAAAAGATCACTTACATTCTTAGTTTGAGATCCTTCTCTCAAATGAACGTACATTCCTAGTTTGACCTTACTTATCAATTCCTGTGGTGTAGTGCATTCATGATCAGTCTTGATGCCATTTAATCTATAAGCATTTAGATTATTACCCTTTACTTCCGGTGCATGACCGTCAATGACCAAATTAGCAAATGCTTCGATCTTTTTCAATACGTCTTTATCTCCGTTAATGGCTCCGGGGTAATCCATCATCTCGCCCAGACCAATAACACTGTCCAGTTTATTATACTTTTCGATATGTTCAGCTCTTAAAATCGCTCCAGATGTTTCAAACTGTGTAGAAGGAACACATGAAGGAATCATCATAAACACGTTGATACCGGAATCCTTAGCGGCATCCAACATGAAATCTATACCGGTTTCACCCAATACATTAGCTATTTCATGGCAATCTGCAACCACTGAGGTTGTTCCGCGTTTTAAAACTGCTCTAGCATAATTATTTGGAGTTAGCATGCTTGATTCAATATGAACATGGCCATCAATAAAGCCAGGGGCTAGATAATACCCACTCAAGTCTATTTCCTCTTTTCCGGAATAATCACCGATACCAATAATTATTCCGTCAGCAATAGCTAAATTGCCTAAGTCAATATCCTTAGTATAGACATTGATGATTTTTGCATTCTTAATTACTAGATCTGCTAACTCTTCGCCTCTAGCAATCCTTAATAATCGCGTTTTATCCAAACTAAGCACCTCTATTCAATATTTTCAATAAACGACCTCAATAATTTCAATGAAATCTTCTTACGATATTCCTTGTTTGATCTTTGATCATCAATCGGTTTAATATCTTCCTCAAACCATTTTAATATCTCTTCAATCATTTCTTTGACTTCAGAAATTTTCTTGCCAATTAATTTTTCTTCAAGTTCTCTTCTTCTTACAACAGTCACATTTACAGCTCCAAAAGCAAATCTAATGTCTTTAAGAACGCCATTAGAAACACTATAAAGACCTGCAAAAGATAGTTTGGAAATAGCGTCGCTCAACCTCGGTCCTACCTTTTTGAAATAACCATTGCTATAACTTATCTTCGGAATAATGACTTTTGTGATTAATTCATCCATGTTTAAATCGATTCTTCTTACACCAGTAATAAAATCCTTCAAAGCAACTTTTCTAACATTATTAATTGACCTGACTTCTACTAAGGTATCTAAAAGATACATCGGTACTAGTGAATCTCCAGCTGGAGAAGCATTGCCGATATTACCAGCTAAAGTAGCAGTGTGTCTAATTGCTGGAGAGCCCATTTCCAAAATAGTATCTCTTAAAAGCACTGGAACCAACTCGTTCTCCATAATATCTTCAAGCGAACAGCAACTGCCAATATAAACAAACTCTTCGTCCTCATAAATTTTTTTCAATTCTTCAATATTACTGATATATAAAACATCCGTTTTAAACCCAATCGGCATTGATGTATGAGAACGGTTCTGAATCAACATATCTGTCCCACCCGCAACAATCTTAACTTCGTTTTGATTTAATATTTTCAAGCATTCATCCAAAGTCAAAGGAATGTATGATTTCACCATAAACCTTCACCTTCTTTAGCAGCTATTTTAACAGCTTCAATTATAAGATTATATCCTGTGCACCTACAAAGATTTCCAGACAAACCAATCTTGATTTCAAAATCAGTTGGATTCGGATTCTTATTCAATAAACTCTCAGTAGCGATAATCATACCGGGAGTACAAAAACCACATTGAACACCACCAGCCTCAGCAAATGCATCCTTGATCACTTCATATCTTTTTGTCTTGGAAAAGCCCTCAATTGTGATAATTTCCTTATTTATAACATTAGCGAAAGGTACTGAACAAGAATTAACAATCTCACCATTCATCAAAACTGCACAAGCTCCACATTCACCTTCGCCACAGCCCTCTTTTGGTCCTGTTAGATTAAAATCATCTCTTAAAACATCCAACAATCTTCTGCTTGGATTAGTGTATATTTCTTGAAATTCTCCATTTAACTTAAACTTAATTTTAGCCATTGTCAATCAACTCCATTATATATTCCGGAGTGACCGGAATCTTAAAGACTTTTCTCTTTATCGCTTGTTCTATCGCCATAGCTACTGCAGGTGCACCGCCAATCAAGCTCAGTTCACCTACACCTTTAGCCCCATAAGGTCCGTAAGCATAAGGATTATCAAAAAGATAAGTTTCCATAGGACACATGTCCATTGCAGTAGGAATGATATAGTCAGTCATATTCTTCTGCATAATTTTACCTTGCTTATGTTTCATTACTTCCAAATAACCATAAGCTAAACCTTGAGCTAATCCACCATCGGCTTGTCCCATTACAATTCTCTCATCAATTGCTTTACCGATATCATAAACCGACCAGGTTTTTTTAACATTGACTTGATATGTATCTTTATCAACTTCAACTTCAACAACATTGACTCCCCAAGAATAAGCAGGGTAAGCGTCACCTTTAAAAGTCGCTTCGTCATATTTGATATAGTCTGGTTGTTCATATTGCTTTTGCACAACAAATGACTCTTCATTAAATCTTTCTTTAACTTCTTTTGCAGCTCTTGCAACTATACCTCCAACAATCATCATTGTTCTTGAAGCTACAGTAGGCCCAGAATCAGGTACAAAATCAGTATCCGGATTATCAAAAATCACTCTTTCAATATCAATATCCAATATATGTGCCACTAGTTTTCTAAAACTGGTTTTCACACCTTGTCCCATATCCACAGCCGCAATTAAGATATAGACCTTATCTTTATCTTTCTTTAACTTAACTTTAGCTTTGATATGGTTTTGTTCACCGGAACCGGTAAATCCACAGCCATGGAAAAACAAACTCATCCCAATTCCTTTAAACTCTTCTTTTTCATATTGAGCTCGTTTAGCTAAGTAACCAGATTCTTTAATGACTTTATCAACCATCTCCGGCATCAAAACCGGGTCTCTAAAGATTCCCATTGTCGAAGTATAATCATTTTGTTTAGCCAAATGACTAAGCTTGAATTCCAAAGGATCTAATCCCAATGTTTTAGCAACATGTTCAAAAAACATCTCTATCGCAAAAAACATTTGCGGCGCACCAAAGCCTCTAAAGGCTCCATTAGGAACTGTATTAGTCTTAAAAACATCACCACTGATATCTAAATTTTCAATCGAATATGCGCCAGTACAAGCTATAAGAGCTCTTGATAAAACCACACCGCTTAAACCGATATTCGCTCCTCCGTCAATACCGACAACAGCTTTCAACCCATAAATTTTATTGTTTTTTATAACCGCTTCAAAATGAACTCTTGAAGGATGTCTTTTTGTAGTGACAAGCATATCTTCTTCACGTTCATAAATCAACTGAATCGGTTTATTGATTTTCTTTATCGCAACAGCCAATTGACAGCCTATCAATGAAGGAAACTCTTCTTTACCTCCGAACGCTCCACCTACTGTCGTTTGGATTATTCTTACTTTATCTTCATCGACTCCTAATGCCTGAATAACTGCATTCTTTACATAATAAGGGCATTGTATTGAACCTAAAAGGGTTACTTTATCTTTTTCAGGATAACCAATAAATCCTTGCGTTTCAATATAAGCTTGTTCCTGATAAGAAGTTTCATAATCAAAAATAATTTTTTCTTCATTCTCAAAAGCTTTCAATCCTTCACCCTTATCGAAGTGATAACGAATTACACTATCAGTCCAATCAAACAAAGGTTCTTCTTCTTGATAAGAAATTTTCACTCTTTTGACTAAATCGGTCAAAACTTCTTTTTCTGGTCCGATAATTAAGGAAATCGGTTCATATAAATAAGTGATTTCTCCAGTTGTAAAAACAGGCATATCGTCAAAGATAACCTTAACAATGTTCTTACCGGTAACATCTTTATGATCAACAACAAAATATCCTTCTGGTAATTCTGGGTATTCAATTGTCAATATATTTCCTTTTGAAATGCTTGATCTCACCGTAAAAGCATAAAGCATACCATCAAGTTTATAATCAGCAACATACTTTGCCTTACCGCTACACTTATCTTCATTATCTACTTTGTTGATAGATATTGATATATCTTTCAAAAACATCACTCCTTACTATAACTGATTGCTCCCGTAGGACACTTAGCAATACAAAGACCGCACTCGAAACATTTGTCAGGATTAAAAGTAATAACTCCCGGATAGGAAATCGCAAAGTATGGACATATCTTTTCACACAACATACAATCGATACATTTATCCTTATCCAAAACAGGCAGTGATTGTTTATACACAACTTCCTTTTTCAACCCGTGATTGATCACTTCTTCAATCGAACTGAAGCCATACTTTTCAAGTGCTTTCGGCAAGTCTTTAATAATCTTGGAATAAAGATCTTTACCGTATAGAAGCGCTGAAGAAAGCATTTGAACACCACTTGCACCAGCCAATAAAAACTCCAACACGTCATCGGCTGTTTTAATTCCGCCAACACCGATTACGGTTAATGAAGGTTCAGCTTGCTTAATCTTGTAAACTGTAGCTAAAGCAATCGGTTTAATCGCTGGTCCGCTAGTCCAAACAAAACCTTTATCGTTTCCATAAATAATCTTTCTATCCAAAATATCAATCTTCATAGTCGGTCCTAATGAATTGATAGCTACAACACCATTAGCCCCAGCTTCTTTTATCGCTTTAGCAAATAACTCTGGATTTGGGATATGTGGACTTATTTTCATATATATCGGTTTTTCGGTATTCATTCTGATCGCTCTTACCGTATCTTGAATAACGCTTAAATCAGTTCCGACATAGTGAGTGGAAATTTCATAAGCATCCGCATATTTATCAACTTTAGGCACCAAAAACTCCATATCTTCCTTTGTGTAGCCTAAAGACACAATCAAAGGTCTATCTTTACTTTTATGAAACTCAGGTAATATTTCATCAACCCAAACCTCATAACTGATTTCACTCCAAAGCTCACTATTCATGATAAAAGTCTTATCACCATAAATACAAGGTTTAGGTATATGTGGTAACTCCTTTGAAATTGTCTTTGTTACTATGCCACCACAATCCTGTTCTACTAAAAATCTTAACTTTGCTAAATCACCATTAAGTGGCCCTGCCGCAGGCATTAAAGGGTTCTTAAAAGTCATCCCATCAAAACTAGTACTTAAATTCAACATTATTTCCTCCTTCTTCGACTTTATCCCAAAGTCTTCTTGCTTGAATCAATCCTTCTTGCTTGTCTAATGAATAATCTTCGTATTCTTGATAATCTTTAAACTTAATTTTTCCCGAAGCAATAACCCAATTAGGCTTCAATCCTGGAAAAACACCGTAGAATAAATGAGAAAAAATATTGTTTTCATTAACAGGTGTCAAATTGTTGAAATCGATTGCTAATAGATCAGCTTCGCAGCCCTCTTCAATTCTACCTAACTTTGTTCCTAAAAGATTATTTACATAATCATAAGTGTTTCTTATTATCTTCTTTAAATCATCGAAAGAAAAACCGGTAGGCGAAGCTTCTTTCAAATGACTCAAATAGAAAATATTTAAATATTCTACTGCCTGTGATGGTATTAAACCATCATTACCGCTTATTACCCTGATGCCTTTATCTAAAAACTTCTTAATTTGGGAAATGCCAACGGCATTGTTTAAATTAGAAGTTACATTTACCGCAATTACACAATTATATTTTTTAATGATATCCATTTCTTCTTCATTGATATGCGTACAATGAACCAAAATGCTTTTATCATTAAGCAATTGAAATTTTTCTAATCTTTCAACTACTCGCATATTATATTTATTTATACAATCTTCTTCATCCATTAAGCTTTCAGCAACATGTATATGAATCCCATTTCCAGATAAATTGTTCCTGATTTTCCTTAAACTTTCATCACTTAACGAAAGTGATGCATGCATCCCAAAAAGTGAACTCGAAATATATTTTTCCTTCAGTTTAAATCCATCAACGTTTTCACTTATTGCTTCATCAACATCATATCTATCACTTGTCTCAAAAGCGGTAACGCATCTTAATCCTAACCGATTGACTAAAGCTCTTTTCACCAACTCAAGACTTCCCTTGACTTGCCCGCTCGCATTGTGATCAATAAGTGTTGTTGTGCCAAAGCTAAGTTGATTTAATCCACCAATTAAACTTGAATAATAAATCAAATCATGATCTAAAAAATGATCAACTTTCCACCATAACTGTTTTAAAATATCTAAGAAATTGGTAGGGTTAAAATCAAAGCTCATTCCTCTAGCAAAAGTAGAATAAAGATGAGTATGACCACTAACAAAGGCCGGAATAACAAGTTTCCCCATTAAGTCATACTCCTCATAACCTTCATTTGTGTAGTCAGTCATTTTACCCTTTTTAATTATCTTATCGTCAAAAACAATAAAACCATTATCTTCATAACTTTCATAATCATATATTCTTACATTTATTAAAGCATAAGCCATAAAACTAACCTCCTACTAACTAAAGTTTAAGACCTTTTCCCCCTTGAAAAACACCATTTCTTATCAGATATTTTCCTCGATTCATGCAATAAGTTACCTGACCTGATCTCTTGAAATTTTCATAAATATTATAGTCAGTTGCATTGTGTGCTTCATAGATGAAATTATCAAACAATTCATAAACAAATAAACTCGCTACATTACCTTCTTTTATTTCTCCTCTATCACTTAAATTAGGGTAAAGATTAGCGACATTTTTACTCATTTTATCAATTGCATCTTCTTTGAACAATTCATACATAACATCAAAAGAAAACTCAATACCTCCAATTCCTAAAGGTATGTCTTTTAAAAATTGTTTATCTTTATCATAAACATTAAAACCACAGTGATCGGTACCAATTGTAAGGACATCACTAAAATTGTCTTTCAATAACGTTCGTTCTTTTCTAGTTCTTAAAGGCGGAGCTAGAGTATATAAAAAACCATCACATCTTTCTAAAAAATCGTTGGTAAACAAAAAGTAATGTGGACAACTTTCTATAAAGAAACGTTTGTTAATAAGATTAGGAAAATCCTTTTTTAATAAATCAATCGTATTTCCACTACTCAAATGGACCATGTACAAATATCCACCATATCTTTCCACATATGAAGCCAGTTTCAAAGCTTCTTTGGTTTCTGAAAGAGTTGGTCTAGATTTTAATAAACAGTTGAACTTATAATTAGGGTTTAAATCAATCATCGAATCATTCTCGATGTGTGCCAATAACAAGAAATGATATTTCTCCGATAATTTCAATAACTCAATAATTTGTTCGTCATAGGTTCTTCTACCGCTATCTGAATAAGTAGTAAACAATTTCAAAGAATTAATCCCTAGTTCTTTCATCTTAATAACGAATTCTTCTAAATCACATTTTGGATTCTTAATCGTCGCATGAAAAAAGTAATCTACATATGCACCTTCAGCTTCTTTTAATCTCTTATGATATGCTTTTTCTAAATCTTCAACATTATCAACAGGTTCTAAAAAATCTATGATAGTTGTAACTCCTCCAAAAGCCGCAGCTTTTGTTCCAGAGATAAAATTATCCCTTGATCTAATATAACCCAAATCTAAATCAAAATGGACATGAGGATCTATAAGACCAGGTAAAACCAGACTATTTTGCACATCCAAAGTATCTTTGGCATCCAAATAGTCTTCGGTTATTTTAACGATTTTATCATGGTTAATGTACACATTGCATTTTTTTAATTGACCATCAAAATATACTCTACCATTGGTTATTCTTTTGTCATACATAGTTAGCCTCACACCCCTTCATTATCAAATTATTTCTACTTCCTTAAAATTGTATCTTTCACAAATCTTATCAAGCAAATCGTCTCTTACAGTTATACATAAATCCGTTTTACTATTAATAAGTTTCCTAATTATATTATCAAACCCTTGACCATTTAACTCTAAAACACCAATTTCATCCAAATAAACAGGACTTACATGATTCACAATAAACTCATCTATTTTTTCTTCAAGAAACTTAAATGTTTCCTGATAAAAATAGTATGGCCCAATCTTATAAATTATTTTTTTGATTCCATCCCAGAAACTATCTCTAATGACAAAAGGTATCACTTTGTTTGTGGATAGTTGGATTAAGTCATAACCATAGACTAAATTATCCTTCATTATCTTTCTCGAGATAAAACCATCTCCAATATGATTATTTGCATAATAGTTTTCTAGTCTAGTGGTTTTAAAAGAATTAATTCTACCAGTAACAATCTTTACCATCGAGAATCTCCCGCATATGTTTATGTCCCTTTTTATCATAGATTAAAGTTAATATTTCAGCAGAAATTGAAATCGCTATTTCTTCTGGAGTCATCCCTCCAGTATCAAGACCAATCGGTGAATAAAAGAAACTTAAATCAATATCCTTACCAAACTTATCGTATGTAGAGTTCAAATAACCTTTAATCTTATCTGGAGAACATAACATCCCCAAATACTTCGGTTTTATCTTCTTTTCTAAAATCCTATTAATGACATGATAATCATACTTATGACTTGGTGTGCAAACGATTATGAAGCTATTATCTTTAATCAAGTCTTGATCAATAAACTCAACAAACCCTTGATTGTAAAGTTGATCTGCCCCCATAAACTTTTCGATTACTTCTTTTCTTTCATCGATTACTGAAACATGAAAATTAATTGTTTTTAAAGTGTTAGTAATAGCTTGACCAACATGTCCTGCCCCAAAAACATAGATAGCAGCCTTTGGCCCAATATATTCATAAAACAAAGTTACAACACCTCCACAAACCATCGGTAAAGTCGTGGATTCAGGCATTACCTTGCCTTCGTCCAACACATATGTTTCCAGTAAACTTGTTCTTTCTTTAATCAGTATCTTAGCTTTATTTACAGCGTAATATTCAATTGCGCCTCCACCGACAGTTCCATAAGTCAAGCCACTCTCAAGAACAATCATCTTCTTGCCGACCTCAACAGGTCCTGAGCCTTCTTTCTTAACGGCGGTGATTGCCATCATTGTAATATTTTTCTTTTGATACTCATTAATCAGTTTAAATATATCCAAAACTAATCACCTAAAATTTAACTAATGTTAAAACAATTGCGATTACCAAAATAGCTGATGACAAAATCAGATTAATTCTTGATCTATCAAATTTCGCTAAAGCTTTGATTGGGTTAGTCGCAAATATCAAACCTAAAGCAAACGCTCCTGATATTAATCCTTCAGTAACTATAAATGTTAATGCTGGTTCAATCCCTTTTAATCTAAAATCAAGGAAATCTGTAATCAGGTAATTAACACCGTAATAACCTACCATTGCTAAACGCCATCCAATACTAATCATAACTATTGAAGCAATCTTAACACCCAACTTTTTAGAATCTAATAAAGGAATAATTGCAAACACCAATAATGTTTGAATTGCCATCGCAATCATCGGATTAATCGTTTTTGCTGGAAAAAGGAATGGTAAAAACAAATTTGTTGCTTTAATCATTATCGCAATTAAGCCAACAAAGAAAATCGCTTTTCTTGAGCCTAAAGATTTATATGCATGATAAAGAATAAATACAACAATTGGAAACATGATGCTACCTGCAATCAAAGCTGGTAATAAATGTAAAGCATAACCGATTGTTGCTTCAATAAGACCCCATATAGCTCCGAAAAATATTATTTTTGATAATTTATCCAAGTTTTTCATAATCTAATTTCTCCTAATTTCTTTAAATATTTTTTCTGATGTAATTGGTAAACTTGTAATTCTAACTCCTAAAGCGTTATAAACAGCATTAGCTAAAGCAGCCGGTGGAGTATCAATGCCAATCTCGCCTACTGATTTAGCTCCGAAAGGACCGCTCTCTTCATAGCTGTCCACAAATACAGTCGTTAATTTCTTGACATCAAGTCTAGTAGGTATTTTATAGTTTAATAAATCATTAGAAATCATTCTACCGTTTTTAGCGTATTTAACATCTTCAAAATGTGCCATGCCCAAGCCTTGAACAATCGCTCCATCAACTTGACCTTTAGCTAACATTGGATTGATTGTCGTTCCACAGTCGACAACTGATACATAATGTAAGATGTCAATTTCAAATGTCTCCTTATCGATTTCAATCTCGATAAACCCTGCCATAAAAGGTGGAGGGGACTTATGTCCTACATAACTGCTTGTAACCTGAAGTTGTTTTTGTTCATGAGAATATGTAATTTGATTTGATAAGTCGATAAGACTAATCGATTTATCACTTTCTTCATCCCAGAACTCTTTTCCATCAAAACCGACTTTTTCAACTTCTATCCCTAAGATTCTCGCTGCTTCAGTTATCATTCTTTCTTTTAAATCTTTAGCTGCCTTTAACACAGCGTTACCACTAACATAAGTAGTACTCGAAGCATATGCTCCAACATCAAAAGGTGTAAGGTCCGTATCTGAAGAATATACAACAACCTTATCAACTTCGCACATCAATTCTTCTGCCGCTATTTGGGTTAAGACAGTGTCGCTACCTTGACCAATCTCAGTAGCTCCAACCATTAAATTATAGAATCCGTCATCATTCAACTTAATAGTAGCACTTCCCATATCGATATAAGGAATACCACTACCTTGCATTGCTATGGCCATTCCAACAGATCTAATCTTATTTTCTGATTCTTTTCTTGGATATTTATCCTTCCATCCAATCAGTTCCATGCCTTTATCAACACATTCATCAAGTTTACATGTTTCCATAATCATCGCTGTTCCGGCAGTACCTTCTCCCATGATTTCAAAAATAGGTGAAGTTTCTTTCTCCTTCATCATGTTTAACTTGCGGAACTCAATTGGATCCATTTCCATCTTTTTGCACAAAGCGTCTACGGCTGATTCAAGAGCGAAGTTGCCTTGGATAGCTCCGTAGCCTCTATAAGCTCCTGCCGGTGTATGATTTGTATAAACGATATCACCGACAAATCTTACTGCATCAACTTTATTATATAAAGGTAAAACCTTAGATCCAGTAACCATGAACACTGTTAAAGCATGTTCTCCATAGGCACCTGTATCAGACAAAGCTTCACAATCAATTGCTTTCAAATAACCAAATTTATCAGCACCTAAAGTCATTTCAATTCGCATCGGATGACGAGAATAAGAAGATTCAAAAACTTCTTTTCGAGTATAAACCATCTTTGCTGGCTTACCGGTTTTATAAGTTACATAAGCAACAAGCATCTCCCCATGAATTGCCTGTTTCCCGCCGAATCCTCCTCCTACTCTTGGCTTGATAACTCTGATTTTGGATAGAGGAATCTCTAATCCTTGTGAGATGATTCTTCTCACATGGAATGGAGTTTGTGTAGCCGAATAAATTATCAGTCGATTCTGATAATCCATTCTCGCATTCACTGTATGTGGTTCTAACATAACATGTGCTTGAGCTTGTGTATAAAAAGTTTCCTTTACTACATAATCACATGTTTCCAAAGTCTTCTTAACATTACCAATTTCCATACCATAACTCGCAGCGATGTTTCTTTTTGGTTTGAAACCAATATCAAACATCTCATGGATTTCTTCTTCTGGATGGACTATAACCTTATTATCTTTAGCATTTTCAAAATCAAGTACAGGTTCTAAAACTTCATATTCAACTTTAATTAAACTTAAGGCTTTTTCTACTACACTGTCATTAACTCCAACGACCGCCAATACTTCATCACCAATATACCTAACGTATTCATCCAAAACAAACTTATCATGTGGTGAAGGTTCCGGATAGCCTTGACCAGCCCTTGTGAAAGGGATTCTTTTAAAATCCTTATGGGTTAATACCATTTCAATGCCTTCAAGTTCTACTGCCAATTTATCATCAACTGCAACTATTCTTGCATAAGGATGCGGCGATCTTAATACCTTAACGATTAAAGTATCCTTTTCTGCAAAATCATCTGTGAATGCTTTTCTACCCTTCATAACTCCTAAGCCATCAATTGACTTAACTTTATTGTTTACAACTTTCATTATTCATCACCTAAATATCTTTTGATTGCTTCATGTTGAGCAACATATCCAGTACAACGACATAGGTTGCCTACTAAATAATTTTTTATTTCCTCAACACTAGCATTTCTATTTTCTTGTTTCAAAGAATAGACTGTTAAAGCCATCGAAGGATTACAATAACCACATTGATCCGCTCCTAACTCGCCAAAATAATGAACCAACTTTTCAGCCTCTTCAGCAATCCCTTCAACTGTAGTTATTTCTTTCCCCTCACATCTAATTGCTAAAACCGAGCATGAAGGAACAGGTTTACTATCAAGCAAAACTGTACAGACACCACAACTAGTATTATCACAACCTCTTCTAACGCTTTGATAATCATATCTTCTCAAAACGTCTAACAAGTATTCATTAGGTTCTATTAAAAATGTTTTCTTCTGTTTATTGACAATCAAATCGATTTTCATCTATATCACCTCACGAATAGCTCTTTTTAAATATGTTTTCATTAACAATTCCCTATAGTCCTTTGAACCTCGTGAATTATCACCAAGCTTAATCTCATCCATTGCTAAATCTATCGCTTCATTGATTAAGTCGTCCGTTATCGCTTTTTTACCATTTAAAAACACTTCAGTTCTTCTAGCTCTAATCGCAATATTAGGTCTTGAGCCAACTGCTATCTTTAATCCTTTGCTATTTGTAATTGCCATATTCAAAATACTGAAATCAAGATGAGTTATGGCAATTTTCTTGAAGTAAGCTTTTCCTGTCTGTTTCTTTATTTTAATAGCCAACAGAATATCTTTAGGTATTTTAGTCATATTAACAAAATCTTCGACACTGACAATACCCATCTGATAAAAAACCAATTCAGCGTCTAACACTTGCAAAACTCCTAAAAGATCGGAAAAAGCGAACTTACCCATCACACTACCACCAATAGTAGCTATATTTCTAACTGTAACTCCCATAATATTACTTATTGCTTGACTTAATATTCCGCTTGCTAAAGACTTAATACCATCATGAACCTCCAAATCTCTTAAAGAAGTCATCGACCCGATTTCATAAAAATCATTTTCTTCTTTAATATAATTCAAGTCTAGTTCTTCTAAAGATATAAGGGTATCAACTTTTTTAAGCGAAATCTTAATCCATGCTCCCCCGCCAATAATCCTATTATTTGAACTAGCGCTTAAAACCTCAAACGCTTCATCCAAAGATTTAGGCTTTAAAAACTCCTTGATTTCCATACTTATCTATTCCTTTCCGTATCTAAAAAAATCTTAAAACAAATCTTCATACTTATCAATATCTTTCAATATTGCATCATTATTTACTTCTACAATCTTATAATTATACAGATTCCTAAAACTTTTTAGGTTATCCACTTTTGTTTGAAGCAGTTCCTTTTTCAAATCCTTTTCGAAATATATTGGATGCCCAAGCTTCTTGTTACAAGATGGCACTCTAATTTGTCCGGTACTATTGATCAGCTCTTCATAAATATCTTCGCCAATAAAAGGGTAATCTCCAGGTATGATAAAAAAATCATGTTCAACATGATTAACTCCAGCCTTGACTGAAGAAAACATTCCTTCAGAAAAATTCTCATTATAAATAATTTTCACAAAATTATAATCCTTCAAGCAATCAACTATTTCATCGTGATAAAAACCCGTAACCACAAAAATATTTTCACAGAATTTGTGCATAGCTTCAATGGCATAAAGTATTAAAGCTTTGCCATGGTAATTTACACACATTTTGTTTTGCTTAAATCTAGAGGAATAACCTCCTGCCAAAACAATTCCGTCGAACATAAAAACTCCTAAAAAAAACGCTTTCATTAGAATATAAAAAAAATACTAGTAAAAATTGTTAAAACATTATAGCACAATCACAGTAAAAATACCATAACACGCCCTAAATCTCTTTAACATTTCTTACTAATTATTTTAATATTATTATAATTTTCAATCTTCAAATCACGATGAGCGATAATATAGTCGATAATCAACTCAGCGATATCAAAAGGCAAAGCTCTAATCACTTTTAAGTTCTTATACTCATCGAAATCTCCTCCGCCTGATGCGCGGTAATTATTAACAACCAATGTAAATATATCGCTATCTAAAACATCCTTATCTTGATACTTTAGATTGACGATTCTCTTACCAAATTCTTTATCTATATCTATTACATATTCAATTCCATCAAACATATCATAATTGTAATGTTGCAGTTTTGGATAATAAAATCTTGGATTTACTTTTATTTCATTATCTTCGCAGATAAAATACTCTGCATTTTTCTCCAATATCTTTCTCAAGACTTTTCCATTGACTTCCAGTACACTTAAAGTATTTGCGTAAATATAGGTTGATAAGACATTTCTTACAGTAATATCTTTAGAAAAACCTGTAACTTCGTTAGGCAATGAAGTAGCTGATATCATCGCCTTTGAATACTTCAACTGAACTTGATTTATAAAAGTAACGATCGGATGTTTATTTAGTCTTGCTAAAAACATATCTTTAACTTCCAGATTATCTAAAACAACATTACCAATCTTTTTATCCAAAAAAGCCTGGCAATCATCCTCAACCTCTTTAATTGTTTCATACATCATTCCGTCACAAGGAAAATCAGCTGTATTAATCAACTCTTGTGATTTATTCTCTATAATCCATCTATCTTTATACACTAGATTTACATCTATTTTAGCTACATAACTGCCTTTTGCTCCGGCTTGTATCAAACTCACACCATTTTTTTCAACTGCGATATGACGGTGTTGATGAGCAGTAATTAGAACATCAATTTCATTGATATTATTTACTATCCTAGAACCTAGGTTTTCACCAGTATCAACAACATATGCTTCATCAGTTTCCAAATCCTTTTCAAATCCACCGTGATAAGCAACAATAATAACATCTGCTTTTTCTTTAAGTTCTTCAACTGTCTTCTTTAAAGATTCAAAAGCATTTTCAAAAATAATGTCTTTTATATAACTAGGATTTTCCCAATTAGGTATATACTGAGTGGTTAATCCGATAATCGCAACTTTAGGTCCGTTCTTATACTCAATGATTTCATAAGGGTTATTAAAAAGTAATGATTTATCATTTTTATAAATATTAGAACAAAGAGTTTTCGAATTTATGCTATTAACGAAGTCTACCAGATAATCCAATCCATAGTTAAAATCATGATTACCTGGAATGAAATAATCATATTTTAAGTAGTTAAAAGCCTTCGTCATTGGATTTAAATACTTATTTCTATTAAGTTGATGAAAATACATCAATGGACTACCCTGCAAATCATCACCAATATCCATAAGAATTGTACTTTCATTCCGATATTGCTTTATTACGTTACTGACTCTAGACAAACCATAATCAGTTTCTGAATTGTCCGCATAGTCCTTGGCTAAAACCGCTCCATGGATATCACTTGTGGAAAGTATCCTTAACCTGAAAGTTTTATTCATAAATAAACCAACTCTCCTTGTATAAATATTTTACACTACTATTACGATTTTTTTTATACTTTATCTTTTTTTTTATCATTTATGTAGTAAAATATATTTAGTATAGATAAGGGGGAAAATGAATCTATGAAAAAAGTTTTATCAGCATTTTTTGTATTTATGTTTGCATTTGCTTTTGTTGCATGTAATGCAGCAACAACAGCAGCGCCTACTACAGAAGACAACTACTTAAATCCATCAACACTTAGAGTACAGTTAATACCTTCTAGAGATGCAGCAGTGCTTAACGCACAAAGAGCGCCTCTTCAAGACTTATTGATGGCTGAATTAGGCATGGACGTAGTAGTTACAGTTGCAACTGACTACAATGCTTTAATTGAAGCAATGAAGTCAGAACAAATTCACGTTGGTTTATTAGCTACAGCTTCATATGTTTTAGCACATGAAGAAGGTGCAGCTGAAGTAATCCTTAAATCATTACGTTATGACGTTGATGACAATGGTAATCTATTAACAGATGCTCCACTTGTTGATGGTTACAAATCACAATTAGTTGTAGCTGCTGACTCAGGAATTACATCAATCGCTGACTTAGAAGGAAAAACAATTGCAATCGCATCATTTACTTCTACTTCAGGATTCGTATGGCCAGCAAACTTACTAGCTGACAACGGTTTAGATCCAATGACAGACGTTACTTGGATTAACGCTGGTGGACATGATGCCGCTATCCTTGCTGTATATAACGGTCAAGCTGATGCAGCTTTCACATTCAAAGACGCTAGAACATTAGTTGAAGGTGACTACCCAGATGTATATGACGAAGTAGTATTTGTTGCTAACACCGAAAGTATCCCTAATGATACAATCTCTGTTATTCCTCGTTTACATCCAGAACTAGTTGCAAAAATTAAAGCTGCTTTCATCGCTATCGCTGAAACTGAAGAAGGTAGAGCAATTATTAGAGCCGTATATAACCATGAAGGTTATGCTGAAGCAGTAGATTCAGAATACGACATCGTTAGAACATATTTAGAAAGACAAGAAGATTGGGATTTCTAAAAACTCTTTAAAAATTAATATAATAGCCACCTTCAATGGTGGCTATTATTCTAAAGGAGCACACTATGATTAAATTCGTAAACGTCAATAAAACATATCCAAACGGCACAGTTGCCCTTACGGATGTGAATTTAGAAATTAAAGAAGGTGAGTTCGTTGCGATTTTAGGCTTATCTGGAGCTGGAAAATCTACAATGCTTAGAACTCTTAACCAAATCATCGATGTTACTTCAGGTAACATTTATTTTAATAACGTTGATATCAATACTTATGAAATATACGGCGATAACATTGAAAAAGAAATTGAAAAACAAAAAAAGAAAAATCCTGAGTTTGATGAATCTAAACTTAACTTACAAGAAATAGATATCACACAGATTAAAGGAAAAAAACTGAGAAAAATGCGTTCTAACATTGGAATGATTTTCCAAAACTTCAACATTATCAAAAGAATGTCAGTTATTCAAAATGTTTTGTCTGGTAGAATCTCATATAATCCTATATGGAGAACTATAATCGGTTTATTCCCAAAAAAGGATAAAGAAATTGCTCTAGAAGCTTTAGATAGAGTTGATATCTTAGAAAAAACCTACCACCGAGCAAGTGATTTATCCGGAGGTCAAATGCAAAGAGTCGCTATTGCTAGATCTTTAGCACAAAACGCTAAAATACTTCTTGCCGATGAACCAGTTGCTTCGCTTGACCCAATCACTACATTTGAAGTAATGAAATTCTTAAAGAAAATTTGTGATGAAGACGGTATTACAATGATTGCCAATCTCCACCATGTCGACTTAGCGTTGGAATACGCCACAAGAATTGTTGGAGTAAGAGAAGGCCGAATCGTTTATGATATTCAAGTCAAGGATAAGAAAGATCAAGATATTATTAACGATCTTGAAACTGTTTATGGTAGACCTTTATCACAAAAAGACTTTGTTGGTGAAGAATAATGAATCCTGAATTAGTCGCAAGATTGCCGAAGAAACCAAAAAGAATTAAATTTTATTCAACTTTGGCGCTTGTTGTCGCTATCATTGTTAGTGCAGCTGTTTTCTCTGGATTTTCAATTCTTGATATAATCAATAACCTAAGATTTGCTACTAGATTACTTAAATCAATGTTCTTCCCACCTGCTTGGGACTATGCCGATAATGTTATAAAACCGCTATTACAAACTATTCAAATGGCTATAGCCGGTTCATTCATCGGAGCGATTCTAGCCTTTCCTGCAGCTCTTCTAGCTGCGAATAACTTTATAAAAATTAAGTGGTTAAACACAACAGTAAGATTATTTTTAAATTTCTTTAGAACTATCCCTGCTCTTGTATTAGCTGCTCTATTCGTATCAATTTTTGGTATTGGGAGTTTTGCTGGAGTTGTAGCTTTAACAATCTTTTCATTTGGTTTAATCTCCAAAATGACTTATGAGTCAATTGAAGCAATTGACTACGGTCAAGTTGAAGCCATCATCTCTTTAGGTGGGAACAAACTCAATATCTTCAGATATGCTATCTTACCCCAGGTTTTACCGCAATACATGTCTTATACACTTTATGCTTTTGAAGTAAATGTCAGAGCTGCCGCTGTACTTGGTTATGTAGGTGCCGGTGGAGTTGGGCAAACATATCAGATTTGGCTTGACTTAAGAAGATTTGACCGTGTAGGAATCATTATTATTATTTCCTTTGTTGCGGTGCTTATAATCGACTTAATCTCCAGTGCTATTAGAAGGAGGTTGGTATAATGGCAACATTAAGCAAACCTGTTCCTATGAAGCCGAAGGCTAACTCAATCAAAAAAACCATTATTTTTATCATTGTAATCTCATTAATTATTTGGGCTTTCGACGGCGTTAATTATAACGGCTTAATGCCATCCGCTGCTGGTACAATTGTTGGTATGTGGAATGGTATATTGCATCCAGATGTCAGCTACTTAACCGATTGGTCAATCGACGGTTTACCTTATGCAATAGTAGAGACTATCGCAATTGCTATCAGTGGTACTTTCGTATCTGGTGTACTTGCAATTCCTTTTGCTCTATTAGCATCACAAAATATCGTCGGAAAACGCGTTTCAAAAGTTGGTAAATTTATCATTACTATGATTAGAACTTTTCCAGAACTAATCTTAGCCTTGATTTTTATCGGTATCGTAGGACCCGGTGCTCCTGCTGGTATTCTAGCCCTTGGAGTTCATTCAATCGGTATGTTAGGTAAACTTTTCTCCGAGTCAATCGAAAGTATGGATATCGGTGTAAAGGAAGCCTTAGAGTCTTGCGGTGGAAACAGTGCTGAAGTTTTATTCAGAGCAGTTATTCCTCAAGTATTACCAGAATTCTTGAGTTATACATTATTTAGATTCGAAATCAATATGAGAGCAGCCGCTACATTAGGTTTAGTAGGTGCTGGTGGTATTGGTGCACCACTAATCTTTGCGATAAAAGCCAGAGATTGGGAGCGAACGGGAATAATTGTTATCGTCTTGATTATAACCGTTACAATCATTGATATTATCTCAAGTAAGATTAGAAAGAAATTAGTATAGAAATTAAAAGTCTTAAATTCTCATTCGAATTTAAGACTTTTTTTATACAATTATTTATTTTTTTCAATCACTGTACCGGAACGGTAAGCATCTAACAATTGATATAAATCATCAATCAAAGACTTTATTTCTTGACCCTTATTAGTATCATAAATATAAGTCCTTCTTGAGTTCAATTCTTCTGATCTTGTAATTGAAACGATATCTTTTTCCGAATGAATTAAGGCTTGATAAGTATCGAATCTTTCATGCGAAACCAAGAAATATGCATGAGAGTCACTAATCAATGAATATCCACCGATACTGGTTTTATTTGAATATTCTTTGCTCATTCCACCATCGATGGAATAGATTTTCTTATTAGCCAAGACGACTTCATCACCTTTAGTTATATCTAAAGGTACATGCCCATTGATAATCTTTGATTTCTTATAATTAAGATCAAATTCATCATAGATCATTTTAAGGACATCTTCTTCCAATCGATACTTATAATATGGATTGTTAATCTCTTTATGAGTCTTTTTATCACTGATAAAATATCTTTCGAAAGTTTTCATTGAGTGTTTGCCAAAAAGTGGAGATGCTGCGCTTTGCCATAATATATAGAAATAATCTCTATCAAAATTATCCTTTTCGTAACGGTTTAAAAATGCACTTCTTACCAGACGATCAAATTCATCAAAAAGACCCTTGCCATAATAAACTTTACCATTAATTTCCTGTTTGAAAAACTCTTTGTTTTCAGTCAATGGCACTGCCGCATGAAATAGCAGATTACCATTATATTTCAAATACATCGAACCATTTTGCACTAAATATCTTGCATGCTTTTGTAACATCTCATTATGTAAGAAAAGTTGAGTCAAATGATTGATTACTTCTTCTTCATCCTTATTGAGTTGATAAGGTTTCTTAGGATTGATTGTCGGGAAATTACTGTCTAATAATGGATACTTAACTCCATCAATCAAAACTGTATGTTCTTCAAAATCGATTTTTTCCAATAATAATCTATCTTCAAGCAAGAACCCTGGTTTTCTCTTGATTAAATCATATTCTAATTTAAATTGAATTATTGATATGGCTTTGTGAATTCTAGCGATGAATGATAAGTCTTCAGCTTTATTGTAATTAACATTATAACCTTTAGGAACAAATATACTGCAATCATCTTTTTTATAATACTTTTCCGCTAGTCTTGCAAGAGGAATGAGATTGATGCCATAACCATCTTCAAAGCAATCCAAGTTGTTATATCTAGCTGCAATTCTAATGACATTAGCTATCATAATTTTTGAACCACTAGCAGCTCCTAGGAATGAAATATCATGATTACCCCACTGGATATCCACATTATTCATCGTCATCAGTTTTTCCATAATAAGGTGTGGTAAAGGGCCACGATCAAAGATATCACCAACAATATGCAATTGATCAATTGCTAGTTTTCTGATAAATCTTGAAACTTGAAGAATAAACTTATTCTCTCTTTTCGTCATAAAAATCGCATCGATAATCGCTTGATAATACCTTTCCTTATCCTCGTGTGAACTGGACTCGAAAATAAGCTCTTGGATGATGTAAGAAAACTCTTCAGGCAATGCTTTTCTTACTTTACTCTTGGTGTACTTTGTCACAATTTCCTTAGCCAATAAAATCATATATGACAACTGTTGGCGAATGAGCTTTTGATAATTCTCTCCCTTAAGTTTTTCCTTATACTTGTTCAACATATCAGTCGGATAATAAATAAAGAAAGCTAGTCTATTCTTCTCTACTTCTGTTAAATCCGGCAAAATAAAATCAATCTTTTCCTTGATAATTCCAGAAGCATTCTTAAGGTAATGATTAAAAGCGTCATATTCGCCATGAATATCAGTAATAAAAATCTCCGTTCCTTTAGGCAAATTTAAAATAGCGCTTAGATTAATCAATTCAGAAGCAACATTTTGAATTGTCGGATATTCCTTACTTAATAACTCCAAATACTTGTTTTGATACGGCATTATGAATTCTCCTTATTTATAAAGCATATAATAGACCTAATAAAAGTCCAATAAAGGTTCCAATGGCATAACCGATAGAACCTACAATCAATCCTGGTGCTGTAAGTGAATCATTTTTAAGTTGCTTGGTTATAGCAGGAACAAATGCTGGACCGTAAATCCCGGCTGTGGCACAAACAATCATGCAATCAGCATCAATCTTGAAGAATCTCGATATAATCATTGCAACAACAAATGAACCTACAGTAATAATTCCATACAATAGTATTAACTTAGAAAAATCTCCTGTGATTTCTTTAAAATTTATAGACGATGCTAAAGCAAAGGAAAAGACTAAAATCAGATAATGTCCGACAATATTATTTCCCTTGGTCTCACGAACTTTTTTATTGAAAGAACCGATGATACCAAAGACCGTAACTGATATCAACAATGAAGGAATTAATGCATCAAACATTCTACCTTCTCTCATTCCTTGCATAAGCCAAACTAAAATACCGATTCCTGCTCCGACAACAGCCATTAAAAAGGCTAACAAAACTGTTTTTAACAATGGCTTGTTAGTTTTAAAATCTTTGACATTGAAATCTTCAGAATTCTCAATAAAGGTTTCTTCAGATAAATAGAGGCTTTTCTTATCCTTTAAAAATAATTTAACGAAAGGTTTTGCCAATGTTAATAAAAAAACATAAAATAAGGCTCCAATAATTATATCGGACAAATTTGCCAAAGCAATTGTTTGGGAATCAACTCCAAAAATATTGAAAATTGCGTTAAAATTCGGAGTTCCTCCAGTATAAAGCCCTATAGCTCCTGCAGACAAATAAGCCCCATTTGGTATATCTTTAGCAAAAACATAAAAGACGATAGTAGTAACCAAAACTACACTGACTATTAAAATAGAAAAAGCGATTAAAACCATCTTCGAAAGTTTCTTGGCTTGTTTTAGGTTTGAACTAAACAACAATAGCGGGATACCAATAGCAATAGCTCCAAAGGAACTTATTTCTCCTACATCTTTATTGATAGCAATATTTACTCCGGCTAAATTAAGCAAATATATCAATAAAGCCACAAAAAGTCCGGAAAGATAAGCCATACCTATGGTTCCTAGCATCTTAGTTAATTTGAAATCTTTAAATCTAATTATGACATAAGGTATAAAAAAGATTAATAATATCTGGAATGCAATAATCATTTTGTCACAATATCCTTTCCATAAATTCGGTAGATCTTTTTAACTTCTCCGCCGAATTTAGCGAATGAAGTCATCGATTTAAAGTTGTCTTCCATAATGGTTCCAGCTTCAAAACTTGTTATTCCTAGTTTCTTAAATCCTGCATAAACTTTATCATAAATCGCAATGGTAAGACCTGTACTCTGATATTTTGGCACAACGTATTGCATCATCGCTCTTGAACGATTTATGTGTTTCTTAGCCTTTAGAAACTTTAAGATCTTTAGTTTGCCTTTGGTAATTTTAAATATTTGATTAAAATCCAATAAGCATAAAGCAAAACCTATCGGTTCTTTTGTTAGTCTCTCTCTGGCGATTATTACTATTTCAGTTCTTATTAAAGGTTTCAAAGACTTGGCAACTTTTTTTATCAGTTCTAGACTTGGGGCCTCTTGATAGATAACATCGGTGGTGGCTACTTGTATTATTTTATGGACATCTTCTAACTCACTATCGATATTTTTGATATCCAAGCATGAAACTTCAACATCAAATCTTCTGTTAAACATTTTGACTAAGGAATTGAGTTTGCGCTCGTTATCTTCGCTAATTACTGGTTGTAGAGAAACAGTATCATGTATTTTACCATAACCAAACGACTCAAGTAGTTTCCCATAATAAGGATAATTATAACTTGTGAAAACAACTGGATCATCATCAAACCCTTTTATCAATATACCTCTTCTATTATCCGGGTCAAATGGTGAAAAAGTACCTTCTGAGTAAAAAATACGATTTTTCACCATATCGTTTTCCATATATTCAAACAACTCGTCAAAAACTTTTTGATCGTCAACAACATCTAGATAGGAAAAATAACAAACCATCTTGCTTGTCTTAGGATTAAACTTAAAAGTATATAGAAGTCTTCCCTTTAAATTATCATCTTCATACATAAGAATTGCTTTCGATTTTTTTTCAAGTAAAACTTCTTTTTTTAACTCTTTTAAAACAATATAAAAAGAAGGATATATATAATGCTCGCATTCCTTATATAAATCCTTAACAAAATAAACAAAGCTCTTCAGTTTTCTTAAGCTATTAACTTCTGTTATCATCGTAATTAATCTTCCCTATATTGATTATTTTATCAAAAAAACCTTGATTTAACAACCATATAAAAGCAAAAACACTACCCTTGGTAGTGTTTACATTGCGTTTAATGATGATGACCTGCTATAGGACCTTCTTTGAAAAGATTATCTTTCAACTCTTTATCGAAAACAGGCATTTTTCTTCTGATCCATTCTAAAGTCATGGCCGCATGTTCGACTTCCTCGTCGCGGTTATGTTTCAAAATGGCTTTTAATTCTTCATCTTTCGTAACATTTACTCTTTGGTTATACCAATCTACTGCCTCTAGTTCTTCGATTAATGACTTAAGAGCTCTGGTAATATCTCTGGTCTCGTCATCTAAAACATCAAATGGTTCATGATACTGGTTCATAAAATAAATCTCCTTTCTTTATAAGTATATTATAACATATTTCACTTTATTATTAAACCGCAATAAAAAAAGCTACGAAATAGTATCGTAGCTTATATTTATTTCTTTATGAACCTAGTATAAGAGCAGCAATGATGAATGCTAATCCGGTTATGAACAAAGGGAACCCCAATAATCGATCTTGTTTATCGTCTTTCATCAAAATATACTCATAGTATGACATGCCTTCGACTTTACGTGTAAACATTCTTTTGAAGACAAAACCGATACCTCTAAATATTTTTGTAGCGTTAGTTACAGTCAACAAACCGGCACTAAACATTACAACACCAGTAATGAAAACTGAATTCGATAGATTAATTGGATTCATAAAATCCCAATCAAATGCTAAATACATCAAGATTAAGGAAAATATTGTACCACCAACTAAATCCAATAATATTTTTTTTAACATTATTTTAGATTTTTCTTATATTCTTCTAACTCTTTTTCGTTAGCTAATACAAAGTGTCCTTCTTTAATTTCATGAAGTTTAGGTGGATTATCTTTATAATCATGAACTCTAGGATCATATGGCATACGTTTACGGTTCTTTTCATATCTTGGGTCCGGTTGTGGAACCGCTGAAAGAAGTGAACGAGTGTATGGATGTAAAGGATTCAAGAACAATTCATCTGAAGTCGCTAACTCAACCAAATTACCATAATACATAACGCCAATTCTATCACTGAAATACTTGATAACAGATAAGTCATGGGCGATAAATAAAATTGTAATTCCCAATTGATCACGTAAATCATTTAACAAATTGATTATCTGTGCTTGAATTGAAACGTCCAAAGCACTGATAGGTTCATCGGCGATGATAAATTCAGGAGAAACGATTAATGCTCTGGCAATACCGATACGTTGTCTTTGCCCACCACTAAACTCATGTGGATAACGAGACGCATGTTCTGGTAATAAACCTACGGTTTCCAAAACTTCATTAACACGTTTATTGATTTCTTTTTCATTTCTAACGCCGGCGATTCTCAATCCTTCCGCAATGATTTCTTTAACTGTCATACGCGGATTCAATGAAGCAATTGGATCTTGGAAGATCATTTGCATTTTTCTCATTAAATCATAGTTTGCGTTTTCAGTTTTCTTCTTGCGATGCATATCCATTTTTTGATCAATAATCAATTTTTGTTTTTCATCATTGATTTCTTGGATTTGTTTTTTAATTGCTTCTACTTTTGTAGGATCATTAGCATTTTCTTTTAAATCAGATTTTAAATCTCTAATTTTAGATTTAGCTGTTGTTTTGATCTTTTTAATATTTTCTTTATTACCTAGAGTACCGGCACCGATAAGTTCACCTAAGAACCAAATCTCACCATCTGTAGGTTGGTACAATTTGATGATTGTTCTACCAGTAGTGGTTTTACCACACCCTGATTCACCAACCAAACCAAATACTTCACCTTTATAAATATCGAAACTGACATTATCAACAGCTTTAACAACCAACTTGTTTTTTCCATGTCCAGACTTAAAGTACATTTTTAAGTTCTTTAAACTAAGAACTGGTTGCTCATTTGTTCTATCTTTAGCAATTTTAGCCATTATTAGTCACCTCTTTTGTATGCTCTAACATTCTATCGATTCTATTTTTGACTACTTCTGGCATTTCTACTTTTGGTGCATCTTTATGCAATAACCAGGTAGCTGCATAGTGAGTGTCAGATATCTTGAACATTGGAGGTTCTAATTCGAAATCAATCTTCATAGCATATGAATTTCGATCTGCGAAAGCATCACCTTTAGGTGGGAACAACATATTAGGTGGTGTTCCTGGGATAGCTGTTAATCTTTCTTTTGACATAATATCAGGCATTGAACTTAACAAAGCCCAAGTATATGGATGTTTTGGATTATAGAAAATATCTTCAGCAGTACCTATTTCAACGATTTTACCTGCGTACATAACTGCGATTCTATTAGCCATATTGGCAACAACACCTAAGTCATGAGTAATAAAGATAACTGAAAGATTTCTTTCTCTCTTCAAATCATTGATAAGTTCAAGAATTTGAGCTTGAATAGTAACGTCCAAAGCCGTAGTAGGCTCATCACAGATTAAGATATCAGGATTTGCGGTAAGAGCAATTGCAATAACGATTCTTTGTCTCATACCACCAGAAAACTGGAATGGATACTGTTTGAAACGTTTTTCAGGTTGCGGAATACCAACTTCCTTCATAATCTTGATAGCGCGTTCTTTAGCTTCTTTATTTGTTACTTTTTTGAATCTTCTTAATTCTTCTCTTAAACCTTCACCTTCAATAGCTATGGTTTTTTGAGCAGTCTTTAAAGCAGCTTTAGTCAATCTAATCTCATTTCTTAAAGCATTCTTATCATTGCGATAATTGTCTTTAAGGATTTGTTTGTCCTTATCGCGTTCTGCTTTTTCAATATCTTTATTAAACTTTTCTTGAAGACTTGCTAATTGAGCTGTAAGCTTTGATAATTTTTCTTCTTGTATTTTAACTTCTGCATCAGCTTTTGCCTTTTTAGCAGCATCATTTTGAACGGCTGCGATTTTCCCGGCATATTTTGCCTTTTCATCTTTCCATTCTTGTTTAACCTTTGCTTTAGCGTTCTTTTTAGCTTTTCCCATTGCTGATTTAGCTGCAGGGATTTGCTTGTTAAGTTCAGCTATAGATACTTGATATTGTTGTTTAAGACTTTGCTTTAACTGTGTTTGAGCAGAAACCAATAAGGTTTTTGCTTGATTAGCTTTAGTTTTTAAATCCGCTTTTGCTTCAGGAGCGGCTTCACTTAACTGTTTTAATAAGTCTTGATACTTTTCGTTTAATTCTTCAAGATTTTCATTATATGTAGAATCATTGACTAATTCCAAATCTTTTTTAAAGTTTCTTTGTAATTTTTCTTTTTTATGAGTAATTTCAGTAAACTTGTTTTTTTCCATATGATAAAGTTCTTTGACTCTGTTTTTAAGTCTTTTACCATTTAGAACCATACCTTCGGTAATTTGTTTTCCAATTCTCATGATAGGGTTTAAACTTGACATTGGATCTTGGAAGATCATACCAATTTTATTACCTCTGACTTCATGGAAATGCTCTTCATCCACTTCAGTCAAATCTTGACCTTCATAAATGATGGAACCTTTGTCAATAACACCGTTACCAGCTAAAATACCCATGATAGTTCTACTTGAAACTGATTTACCAGAACCGGATTCGCCAACGATAGCTAGTGTTTCTCCTTCATATAAATCAAAGTTAACGCCTCTAACGGCACGAACCATACCTTGAGTTGTTTTAAATGAAACTGTAAGGTCTTCTACGTGAAGTTTAATATTCTTATCCATTATTCAGACCCCCTTAAAGCAGGATTAAATGCATCTCTTAAGGCATTACCGAACATATTGAATGTAATCATCAAGATTGAGATAACGATTGCTGGGAATAAAGTCAAGTGAGGATTTTGACGTAATTGATTACGTCCATCTGATAATAATACCCCAATTGATACCCCTGACATATTGATACCTAAAATACTGAATGATTGTCCATGTCCAATACCGAATCCTAAGTATGAAAGTGTTGCTTCTGTAAAGATTAATGCAGGAACCATTAAGATTGAACTTGTAATTATTGTACCAATACCATTAGGTAAAATATGTCTGAAGATTAATCTTGCATCTTTAGCTCCCAATGTTCTTGAAGCCAACACATATTCTCTACCTTTATAACGATAGAATTGGGTTCTTGTTACCGAGGCAACACCAATCCAACCGGAAACAACCATTACATAAATCAAGGTTTCGATTCCCGGACCAATTAAAGCAATGAAGATACTCAAAGTAACCAGCCACGGTATTCGACCGATGATCTCGGCAAAACGTTCCATGATGATATCGATTTGGCCACCGTAATAACCACTGATAGCACCATAAATAACACCGATTGTAATATTGATAACAGCAACTAATAAACCGATAAGTAAAGAAGTTCTTAGACCGATGAAAATCAATTTAACCATGTCTTTACCAGCGGCACTAGTACCGAAGAAGAAATAAGGAATTTCTTCGTATCCAGCGTAAATTTGATAATTTAATACTAGATTATATGAGAATTGATCACCTTTACCAGGAACAAATACGCTCTCATTTTCAAAATTAACTTTAACAATAGGACATCCTTCAGGGAATAGCCATCCATCAGGATTGTCTGGATCCTCCATTTGAATACATACATCTGCATATTCTGCCATTAATTTGTCATACTCGCTGGCAGGAAAAGCTAGTTGGAACTTATCTCCAAATACTTCTGCATAAGCGTCTACTCTAAATGAAGACATTAATCTAAGACCATTAGCTCTAACATAAGTACCTGAATATGATGCTATTATTTCTTCTTCATCATTAAGTATTACTTCAGAAACTAGTTGATATTGAGATAGTTCATATCCCGATACAGAATAATTGTATTTTAATTGATCTGCCTCAGATGCATCTTCTGTTTCACTTACAATTGAAACTGAGTTTAGTGAAGCTCTTAAGTTGATGTCTTCTGTTTCATATCTTAATTGAATTTTACCACTTGCTGGTAAAGTCGGATTATCTAAATATGGATCAAAAGTATAAACTCCAGGAGCTGTGATTTCACCAATAGTAACATATTGCCCAGCAATAGGTCCAACTTGAACTAAAAGTTTTGAATTTGCTTCATCAGAAATATTGTAAACATCAATAACGATTTTAGAACTATAAATCTTGGAGAAACTTAACCAAGTATTAGATCTGATTATAGCTCCAGTTTTATTGTTGTCTTTCATTATCTCATTTTGACCGCCAACGCATTGTGCATCTTTACCTGTACAACCACCGTAGTAGTTTTCAAGAGTAGACATATCAATGTATTTAGGCAATGTTGAATAAGGCAAACCTAAACCTGTTTCCGGATCAATAGTAGATGGGTCTACTGGTTGATCATAACGCATTTTTGTTCCATCAGCAATTCCTATATCTTCAAGGTAAGGAATTCTAGGTGGCAAATAAGATAAAGTTTCTTCCAACTTTTCAGCATTTTTTGTACTGAAAATAGGAACAAATACTGATAGCAAAATCAAAGTAAGCAAAATGATTGAAGCTGTAAGATTTGTCTTATTTTTAGCAAAACGCATCATTGCATCTTTGAAATATCCTATTGGCTTGGTTTCAAATTTCTTATCAAATATCTTTTTCTCATCCTGAACAAACTGGAACTGAGACTTATCGATATTTTCATATTTAATATTTTTATCTGCCATTATTTTCTAGCCCCCATTCTAATTCTAGGGTCAACGATACCATAAGATAAGTCAACTAATAAAACAGCAAACAATCCGATGATTGTATAGAATGCTGTTGTACCTAAAATAAGATTATAGTCATAACTGTTTCTAGTCATAGCACGGATATAAACTCTACCTGTTCCAGGTATACCATAGATAAGCTCGATAATTACCGATCCACTCAACAAACTAACGAAAGAACCGATAACACTAGGAACCAATGGAACCATTGAATTTCTCATCGCATGTCTAATAACTGATTGAGTTCTTGTTAAACCTTTAGTTCTAGCTAAAAGCAAGAATTCAGAAGTTAAAACTTCAGTTAACTCAGCACGAGTCAAACGCGTTAATCCAGCAATCGAACCGAAGGACAGACCTAATACCGGCAGTATTAGACCAGTGAATTGAATCGAACCGGTCAAATCGGCTGATGGGAATTGCGTAGGTAACCAATCTAAAGTGTAACCAAACAACATTAATAATAATGTCATCATAACAAAACTAGGAATCGAAATAAATATCATAACTCCCAAAGAAATCACATTATCTGTAACACTATTCTTCTTAAGCGCAGCTAATATTCCCAAAGCGAATCCAATCGGGATATAGAAGAATAAGGCAATTAAATTTAATCTTAGAGTAACACCCATTCTTGATTTTAACACATCAAAAACAGGAACGTTAGCTTGAACCCGGGTTGAATAACCCCAGTTCCAATCAGTGACAATGTTCTCTACCCATGTGAAATATTGTCTCGCAACAGAAATCGGTTCAAAAACACGATATTGATCATCTTCATCAACCCATTCCGCATTTCTTGGTCTTACTAATTCATTATTGAACATTGCATTGTAAATCAAAGGATTTTTTTCAACCCTTTCAGTCATGTAACCATCAGAAACCTGACGAGCATAATAAATTGTTCTGTCATTTTTTTCTGTTGGCGGATATTCTGGTGCTAATTTCAGTAAGGTGAAGTTTAGTGTAAGAATAATGGATATGATTATAAAGATCCATATAGTTCTTATTATAATATATCGAGTCATTAGCAATCTATATGTTAGAAGCCTAACATATCTCCTTTCTGTGTTAAATATATATACACCTCTATCTTATTATAAAGCAGAGTTTGTTTTCTATATTCAGTATAAAACGATTTGAATTTCAAATAAATCTAAGCGATTTTAATATAATAAGCCTTCAAAAGTCAAATGACAATTTTTATTTATCATTTGACTTTTTTAATAAGGCTTAATAAAGCATTTGTTATACATAGCAAGCAAACCATCTTGCCAAAGCAGGATGGTCTGCAAGCTTATTGTAAATTTAAATAATTAAATTTTTGTGAATCTTATTCAGCTGGAGTTGCTTCTGTTGTGATTGCAACATTAACTACTGAACCATCACTTAATGTGAATGTTACGTAGTATGCAGTTTCAGCTGTTAAACCAATAACTAAAATGTTAGCTGGATCTGTGAAGTCAACGTTAGCGCCTACTACTTCAGTGTCATCAGCGTCTAAGTAAACTACTGCAGTTGAAATTGTTCTTGTTACGCCATCATCGCCATTTAATGTAGCAACGATTGTTGCGCCTGTATCTGTTGCAGTTACTTCTGCTGTCATTGCTGCAGCAGTTCTAATACGAATTACTTCCCAATTTCCATCGTCGAAGTTAAGAACTAACATATATACTGTTCCAGGAGCCAATCCGTCAACTGTTGTAGCTGTTAAATCAGAGAAGTCAACATTTGCGCCGGCAACTGCTGAATTGTCAGCATACAATAATACGTCGATTGAAGTTAATGTAGCAGTATAGTCTGGATGAATTCCTAAATCAACAACAGCGTCTGTTGGAGTAAATGTTCCAGCAGTAGATACGCCGTTTGAAGATGAGTATTCACTGATTGCAGGTAACATAAACCATTGTGATTTAGTTGTACCAACTTTTGTATTGTCTTCTGTATATTCGAAGTTTAATACGATTTGGTAGTCACCTTTATAAACTAGTGATCCATCAGGTCCGTAATGGTAGAAGTATGGTTCTAATCCATCAATTGTGAAGTTTGCAGATGGAACAGGAATATTAACATAACCTTCTAAGTCTAAATAGCCTAAATCTAGATCATAATATTGAACTGTATAAGTCAAGTTAGTGTAAGCTATATTAGTGTATTCTCTGATTGTTACAGGAACACTTGTAGGAGTACCGTCAACAGCAACATCATTTTGAATGTTGATGAATGGGCTTGGAGTGTCAATTTCTTCACCATCTTGAAGGTATACTAAACCGTTAAGAGCTGCTGTAACAGCATTGAAAGACCACATTTCACGGTGATATTCACCTTGGAAGTCCCAATATCTAATTTCAATTTCAGCTACAGAAGTATCAATACCCCAGTTAAGAGTAAATCCACCACGGTTATCATCACAGAATACATCTAGGAATGAAGCTGCGTCTAATGTTGAACCAGAAATACCACCGATTGAAAGGTCAAATTCACCAGTCATCATGTAATCATAATAGATTCCAGGGAAGTCTTTAGGAACAACTGTCAATTTAACGTCGATGTAATGTTCTGCAGATGTAAAGTATGTTTCGAATTGAGCTTTAATGTATTCACCCATTAATACTTGTGCTTCACTACCACTGAAGATATTGAAATCTAATTCGATGTGGTTGTATGCACCAGCTGTACCAGGAGTGTATGCACCAGAAGCTACTAATGCATCAATTGCTAATTCCCAATATGCAACGGCAGCATCAGCGTTATAACCATAAGTTGATGGTGATAAACCAACACCTACTGTCATACCTTGTTCAGTATCTCTGTAAGGGATACCCATTTCAGCATCAACTAGATAAGCATTTGAGAATAAATACATATTTGTTGTTGAAGTTTTTAATACAACTTCAGCTAAGTTTTGTCTGTCGATAACGAAGAACATAGCTTTCTTGAAGTCTTGGTTAGCTAGTAGAGGTTCTGGAACCCATGTTCCTGAAGGGAATAGTTCTCTTTGATTTTCTACTGTACCTAAACCATTGATCATCATTCTGAATGTTGTAGAACCAGGAATTTGTTTGATTCCAGGGTGATCTTTATATTCTTCATAATCAGCAACTGGTAGAGAAACGCCTTCCAATTTTCCAGCTAAGAATTCTTGGAATCTTACTTCTGCTTCAGCTATAATTGCGAATGAATAGCCTGTGTAGAAATACATATCTGGAGTATGGAAATTAGGGTTTTTCTTGTAACGTAAAACTTTGTCTGCTTCATAATAGTCTACATAATATGGACCATGATAAGCAATTGTAGTATTACTTGTACCATAAGAATTATTTTCTCCAACTTGCAATGCAGCATATAATTCTAAGTTAATAGGAGTCATAACGAATGATGATAAGAAGTATCTTACATTCCATTCTGATTGATCATCTACGAATTTGAATTCGATAGTATTGTCATCAATCACTTTTAGACCTACTTCTTCCCATGTAGCGTCGCCATCTCTATATTCAGCGGCGTTTAAAATCTTATTACTAGAAGTAATGAAGTCGCCACCACCAGAAATTGCACGGAACCATCCTTCATCTAATGCAAATTTGAATGTATTAACAAAATCGTTTGCATCAATTACTTCATGTCCAGCTGGTAAAGCTGAAGTATCAGTATTTGGATGATAGTACCATTCTAAGTCTGTTCTTACAGGAATACGCCATGTTTTAGAAACTTCTTTACCTGTTTCAGTGATATAAGAATCTACTGGTTGAGGGTTTCCAGAAGCCATTGAAGGGTTAACTGCATAACCAGTCTTGTCTTCGTTGAATTCATAAACATATAATGCGTCATAGTAAAGGCTCATGAAATCTGAGTCAGTTGAAGTTTGGTATAACCATTGATTCCAGTTTTCAGGGTTTGTAGTACTAGCTGTACGGTAAGTGTATTCACCTACGTTTCCAGGGTTTCCATCGTCCATTAAAACTGTTGAGTCATCAGCTGAGAATGTTCCGAATGAACCACCAAATCCCATTACAGGAATATATTCATCAACTGGGAACTGTAATCTGTCACTGTATAATGCGAAAGTACCATTAGCGAATAGTGGAACCCCACCATACATTGTGTCTAATAAATATCTTTCTGCAGCAGCCATGAAAGTATGTCTTAATTCAGTAGTAGCAAATTTGAAGTTGAAGAATCCTGTTGGATAAACAACGTCAACGTCAACTACTGTAACAACTCTTGTAGCTGTACCAACGCCACCATTACTGTCAGTAACACTATAAGTCAATGTGTATTCACCTGCTGTAGTTAAGTCTAGTGTACCAGTATATGTGATGTTAGTAAGATTACCATCTTCTTCATCAGTTGCGGTTACGCCATCAAGTGGATCGAAATCTTCACCAATTGTAACTTGCACGTTATCAACACCAGCGATAACTGGAAGTTCATTTGGTTCGCCTGTAGTTGGAGCTACAGTTGTAGGCGCTTGTGTAGTAGGGCCTTGTGTTGTAGGCGCTTGTGTTGTTGGAGCTTGCGTTGTAGGTGCTTCAGTAGTTTTTCCACCACATGCAACGATTCCTACAAATAAGAAAGCTGCCATAAAAATCATAAATACTTTTTTCAATTTTTTTCTCCTCTCTTTTCTTACTAATTTTTTCAGTTTATATAAATTTCATTTTTTATGAAAATTATACCAGTCTAACTGTCAGTTTGCTACCAAACTAGACAACTAGGCCTAGAAAACTGTTAAGTAATTATACCATAATATATAAAAGGTGTAAAGCAACCTTTGAAAAAAATCAATTACTCAACTTCATTTTTCTAGCCTATTAAAACAATTTTTTTAATCATTCTATTGCGAATAAACTTTATTTAGGTAAAAATTACTTTTAAAAGCCTATAATGGTGCATTTGCGCGATATTCGTTAATGACATTAACTAATTCATTATCGCTTGTTACATCAGTCATTAATCTGTCTACTGGAACACCACTTTCAACGCTCGTATATGTGTAACCGTCAATTTCATTACCACTTCTAGTGCTAAGTACATTGTTAGTACTAATCATAATTGCGCTACCGTCAGGGTTCATAACTACTCCGATTGAACAAGCTCCACCACTAGATTGTTGCCCAATAACAGGTATTCCTAATTCTTTAGCCATTGAAGCAAAAAGGTTAGCAGCACTGAAAGTAACACCTGATGTTAAAACGTACCAGTTTTTATCATAAGCAACATAATCGCTTTCAATATAATAAGTAACCGCTGATCCATCAGCTGGATTTTGTGAATGATACATATACTGTTCCTCAGTCATATATCCAAAGATTCTCATTACTGCACCAACATTACCACCGGTGTTGTATGATAAATCGATTACCACATCAGTTACAGTTGATGGGAGACTATCCATAATAGTTTTAAACTCATTAGGTGTATCAATAGTAAATCCTGTAATATGAATCACAGCTACTGTTTCATTATCTAATAATGTATGTGTAGGCATATCATTGTAACTTCCATATTTAGCATCTAAACGATCTTGGATATCCCATAAATATTCATAGAAAGCAACTGTTCCAGGTCCTAAATCACTTAATGACAATCCAGGAACTCTAGGAGCGTTCCAATATCCATCAAACAGATAAGATGTATGTAAATCATCTAAGCCGTATGCCAACTTGAATATTTGGCTGTAAAGGTTTGAATCAGTTCCTTCAATCATTGTCTTTGCACTTGCATACAATTTATCATAATATGTCTCATAACCTTTATCAGGTTTTAGCCCATAGAAGTAATCCATAACAAACGCTAAATAATGATAACTAGCTAATTTCATGTCTCTAGGTGCATTCTCTGCATTTAAAGAACTCGTTTGAATCTCTGTGATTAAAGCTGGATCATCTCCGCCAGAAATAACGAACGTATCGATACCCCATAATTTATCACCATTGTAATAAACGTCATAATAAATATCTCCAGCAAACAAGCGGTTAGCTACTGCTAAAGGCATCAAATAATATGTTTCTTCTGCTTCTGTATGAATAACTAAATCAAAGTTATAAAATCCCAATGGAATAACTACTTCATTACCTTCAACAAAATCAGCGTCTACATAATTTAATCCTTCACCATAGTTTGATTCTGTTGAAGCGATATATCCACTAAAGAAATCAAAATTATTAACTGTAAAAGTATTATCAGTAAAATTAATTTCCGCATAGTAAGTTTCTGTGATTTCTGTAACTCCATCAATATCAAGATATGTAACATCATAAGAAACTCTTAAAATGTCAGTTGCTGGATAAGTATATTCCAATATCTCTGACTCAATAGCTCCATCAATTAAGTTTAAGAAAGTTTGAACATCAACATAAGGCACACTACCGTTATCAACATAGAACAAATCAACAGCCGGGTTATCTGCAACAACATACTCTTCAGATGTTCCTTCAAAAGGTAAAGTAACGTGATCAGTTACTGTTACTTCTTCATTTGCTGGAATTGTTAATTCGAAAGTTTTTGATTCAACATAACCAGAACTTGATGCTCTAACAGTAAGTTCAACTACTGCAGCTGGTTGACCAACTGAAGGATTAATAACATATCCACCTGAAGATATTACTCTCGGATTTGAAGTCGTCCAGGTGAATGAAACTCCATAAGAGGTAAACTTTGGTAAATTTAAATCTGGATAAGTCAAGTTAATCTCATTAAGAGCCATAGTAACTTTTTCTTGTGGTGTTAAAATTCTCTCAATAACAGTAATAACAAAACTAGCAGTTGTAGTATTTTCTCCAGAGTCTGTAATTGACAACTCAACATTATAAACTCCGGGAACTTCATAATCAAAATCTGTAGTAACAACAATATTTTCAGTAATGTCTCCATCCAAATCATCAACTGCAGTTATTCCATCTAATACATCCACAACATCATCTTCAGTAATTTCGCGATCTGCAACACCAATGAATGTTGGCGCTAAATCAACTGTAGTTGGCGCTTCAGTAGTAGGTGCAACTGTTGTTGGCGCTTCAGTAGTAGGTGCTACTGTAGTTGGAGCTTCTGTCGTTGGTGCTTCTGTAGTTTTAATACCACATGCAACAAAATTGATAGCAAACAACATTACCATTAACAAACTAAAAATCTTCTTCTTCAATTTTAAAACCTCCCTATTTCTAAATTGAAAAAATAATATTTTTAATATTATATATCAATCATTTAATAATTACAACATATATTGCAAATATCTATTCAGTTGTAAACGCTATTTCTTTATAATAATAACGACTTGTGTTGCTGACTTAAATCCGTTACTTTTAATATATTCTTTTATTTCGTCAGCTTCTTCTTTAAAATCATTAGCATTTTCTTTATTTGCCACTATCTTAACTAGATGATCCAAAAGATTCTCATATGGATTGAAATCATAATCAATTGAATCATCCTCAAAAATCATATCCCAAACATCAACAACCTTTTCCTTAGCTAAATCTGTAATCTTACTGATTAAATCAGCTCTATTATAAGTTTCATCATGAACTCTACCAATTTCACGATCAACTTTAGCTGCAAAATGATGAAGTAATTTATGAGAAATTTGAGCAGGATTTAAGTTGTCGGCAATCATTTCGTTTATGATTATTACTCCATCTTTATTTAGAAGTTTACTCATTCCTGTATAAGTATCGGTTAAATCTTCTAAATGGTGAACTGTATTAGATAGGCAGATAATATCAAAATAGCCTTCAGATAGTTTGGTCTCAAGGATATTATCATTAACAAATTTTATTCTTAAATCATCTTTAAATGATTCTCTATTGGATTGAAGTAATCTGTCATCAAGGTCAGTACCAATAATTTCTTGGTAATTATTACTCAACATTTTTATTAATTGAATAAAATTACCTCTGCCAGTACCCACATCAAGGATTTTTGGATTGTGATATTGCATTAAATATTCTTGTAATCTTTTCATCTAATCCCTCGTTTTCCATAGTTTATTATACATAAAAAAAAACATTTGAAAATGACTTGACTAAAAATAATTAAAAAATGATATAATTTTTTTGTACTGGAGGTTTTCTTGTGAAAAAAACTGATTTCATATTTGCATCAATATTTATCTTCATAATAGTTCTTCTTGTTGTAAAACCCACTAGAGAATTCATTGCTTCAAGCAGTTCGAATTACCCATACCTAATGGGTTTTGTTAAAACTTCCATTCTCGCAACCTTTGGCGAAATGGTCGCTTCAAGGATAGCTACCAAAAATTACTTCAGCAAAACAGGTTTACTATATCGCTTTATCATTTGGGGTTTCTTAGGTATGGCGTTTGTTCTGGTTTTCAAAATATTCGATCAAGGTGTAAGAGCAAGCATCGCTTCAGGCCTTCTTCCATCCTTTTCAGTAGACAGTTTGTTTGGTAAGATTTTCACCGCCTTCTCAGTTAGTTTCTTCATGAACTTAATCTTTGCTCCAACATTCATGATTCTCCATAGAGTAACTGACACTTTTATAGATTTAGGCGATGGTAATTTAACTAAAATATTTAAAGTGAAAGGATCCTCTGTAATCTCAAAAATCGATTGGGAAAACTTCTTTGGTTTTGTTGTATTAAAAACCATTCCCTTATTTTGGATTCCTGCTCACACCATCACGTTTTTATTACCGGAAAATTACCGGATTTTAAGTGCCGGATTTTTATCGATTGCTCTTGGTTTAATCTTAACGCTATCGAAATTAAAAAAGAATAAGTTAAACAACTAAGTTTTATAAGGTATGAGAGAAAAATCACACCTTATTTTTCTGCTAAACAATAGGAAAACCTTTATTTTTATGATAAAATTAATTTAATGACATTTAATAAGAAAGGATTATAAAAATGAAATTCAAAGATTTTAAGTATGAAAGACCTAATCTTGAAGAGTATGTGAAACAAGCTAATAGAATACTTAATCTTCTTGGTGAGAACAAATCGCTTGAAACGGAAGTTAATGCGATTAAAGAATGGTTCGACATCAATGACGAAATAGAAAGTATGATTACTCTAGTATCTATTAGAAACTCACTTAACACTCAAGATGAATTCTATGAGAAGGAACAAGACTTTTTTAATGATAATGTTCCTGAATTACAACAATATGAACATATCTTTTCGACAAAGATACTAAAGTCAAAAAACCGTAAAGGATTGGAGAAAGAATTCGGCGAACTTTTATTTAAGTCATCTGAATTAAGACAAAAAACTTTTGATCCTAAGATTATCCCTTTGCTCCAGCAAGAAAATAAACTTTCTACCGAATACTCTAAACTATTAGCTTCTGCTAAACTAGAGTTTGAAGGCGGAACCTATAATTTAAGTCAAATGGGGCCGTTCTTACAAAACCTAAACCGTGACATTCGTCACAGGGCTCAATTAAAAGTATCTGAGTTCTTTGAAAATAATGAAGAACAATTAGACAGAATCTATGACGACATGGTTAAGGTAAGAACTAAAATCGCTCATGAATTAGGTTATGAAAATTATGTTCAATTAGGATATGATCGTTTAGGCAGAACCGACTATGACTATAAAGACGTTAAAAACTACCGCGATCAAATCTATCGCGATGTAGTTCCACTTGTTGCTGAACTTAAAAAACGCGACGCAAAAAGAATCGGTATTGACAATCCGAAGTCTTATGACCTTTCACTAGCATTCTTAACTGGAAACCCTACTCCAAAAGGAGATAGAAAGTGGCAGGTTGACGTTGCTAAAAACATGTATAGTGAAATGTCGCCTGAAACCAAAGAATTCTTTAACTTCATGTTAGAACACGACCTTCTTGATCTTGATTCAGTTCCTGGTAAGGCTGGCGGCGGATACTGTACATACATTCCTACTTATAAAACACCATTCATCTTCGCTAACTTCAATGGAACTTCTCACGATGTCGATGTCTTGACTCATGAAGCAGGACATGCTTTCCAAGTATACTCAAGTAGAGACAATATTCCAGCTTATCGTTGGCCGACATATGAAGCGGCGGAAATTCATTCAATGAGCATGGAATTTTTGGCTTGGCCATGGATTGATGGATTCTTCAAAGAAGATACTGAAAAATATAAGTTCTATCATCTGGCTTCTTCTATCTCATTCTTACCTTATGGTGTGGCAGTAGACGAATTCCAACACGAAATCTACTTTAACCCAGAAATGACACCTGAAGAGAGAAAAGCTACTTGGAGAAAAATCGAAAAGAAATACCTTCCATTTAAAGATTACGACGATGATTCATTTATGGAAAAAGGTACTTTCTGGTATCGTCAAGGACATATCTTCGGTTCACCATTCTATTACATTGATTATACTTTAGCACAGGTTCTCGCTTTCCAATACTGGGTAAAATCAAGAGAAAACCATCAAGAGGCTTTCAAATCTTACTTAGGCTTATGTCGTTTAGGCGGATCAAAGAGTTTCGTTAATCTGATTGAAGCAGTAAAGCTTAACAATCCATTTAAAGACGGAACAGTAAAAAAAGTTATTGAACCGTTAAAGAATTACTTAGATTCTGTAAACGATGAAAATTTATAAGTAAATCAATTGCTTAATATTTTATATCGGCTATAATAAGACTGGAAAATAAAAAAAAGGAGGATTTATTATGGATAAAAAAATGGTTGAAGCTATCAACACACAATTAAATTTTGAAATCGAATCAGCACATGTTTACTTAGCAATGCAAAACTATTTCGCAGCTAAATCACTTAAAGGATTTGAACATTGGTTCCAAGTTCAATTCCGTGAAGAACTTGAACACGCTCAAAAATTCATGGATTACCTAAATGACCGTGGAGAAAGAGTTGAATTAAGAGGATTTGGAAATCCACAAAATGAATTCGATTCAGTTCTTCAAGTTCTTGAAGTTTCACTTAATCATGAAAAAGAAGTTACAAGAAGAATCAACAACTTAATGAAAATGGCTATTGAACTAAATGATTACGCAACAGTTAGTTTATTAAACTGGTATGTTGACGAACAAGTTGAAGAGGAAGCAAATTTCTCTGAATTAATCGACAAAGTTAAGATGATTAGCAATAACGGCATTTTCATGCTAGACAAAGAATTAAGAAAAAGAGAAGACTAAGAATTAAAAAAGGAGCTAAATTTTTAGCTCCTTTACTTTGCTTTATTAGATTAAATCAAACCTTCATGCCAATCGCCAATAAATTCAATCAGATCATTAAATTCAGGACTTTTTGCATTTCTTACATAATAACCGCTTGTGGACATACCTGTAAGTAAAGCTTGATCAGGTTTTAAATCCAGCAGCAATCCCAACATAAATCCAGCATTGAAATTATCTCCTGCTCCGGTAGTTAATTTCGGTTTTTCAACATAAGGACCGGTTTCTTCATAGAATTCTCCATCAATGACGCAACAAGATCTGTCAACCGGATGGATTACCACGCCATGAATGTCTAAATATTTATACAACGCTTGATTTAAGTCTTCTAAAGAAACTTGCATGTTTCTTAAACTTGAATCATCAAATAAATCTAAAACATTGGCTACGTCATAAGCCTCTTTTTTATTTAAACCTAAAACAACTCTAAAATAACCGTTGAATTCTTTCAGAAGATTTAAAGCCTCTACTATTTCAGCCCCTTCTCTTTTTTCCGGGTCAGCTAAATCGATGAACATAAAAGGTCTAGTGTTTTTCTTCGGTAAATCTTTGATAATGTTTTTTAATAATTTACGCCATAGGTCAGTCATATTAGGAAGCATACTCCAATTAACCGTAGCGAACATATCGATACCAGAAATCATCTCTTTAAGAGAGTCTTCTTTTACAACGCTAATCAGCTGTTCGTAAGTAACGTTTACTAAGGAACTCATTTTACCTAAGATCAATTTCCCGTCGTTAAATTCTAAAGCATCGGAATGTCCTGGACTTTCAATTGTGAATACTTTGACTTTCTTCTCTAAATCAAGAAATACGTCATTTAGAGTCGGATATCCTAACGATCCGATATATGTTATATTAGCTCCAGCACCGCTCATTGCATTACACATAATTGGGCCGTTTCCACCAATCTTCTTGACAACTGGTACAAGCTCAATATTTGTTGATAAACCACTGGCTTTTTGAATTCTTTTTGCTAAATCATCAATCGTTTCAATCCGTTTGAAATTTTCGTTATCTAAGCGTTTATCAACCACATGAATTATTTCATCTACAAAGCCGTCAAAACCGATTAACAATTTTAGTAATTTAGGGTTTTTGTTTTTTAATTCTTTCATTAAATCTATTTTTTTATGTTCCATTAGCTATTCCCTCCTAATTCAATAATATTATACATTAACTCTCGGCTTTTTAACAAATAAAAACCAACATTTTTTTAAAAGTGTTATAATATTTTTATGATAAGAGGTAAGTTATGATTTTTATAACTGGAGCTACAGGCCATATTGGTAATAATCTTGTAAGAAAATTAAAACAAGATAATATGGATTATCGAGTACTTGCAAGACAAGTTGCAAAGTCAATTGAACCATTTAAAGATAAAGTCATCATCGGTGATATTTTTTCTTTTGATTTTTTAAATGACAACCTCAAAGAAAACGATACATTGATTCATTTAGCCGCATACATTAATCTAAAAAACGACAAGGAAGAATTAACGGCTAAAATCAATTTTGAAGGCGTTAAAATGATAGCGGATCTGTGCTTAAGCAAAAAGATTAGATTAGTATATACCTCTTCTACCGATTGCATCACAAATGGTGATTATAATCTTTCAGAACCAGAAAACATCAATTTAGATAATCTAGAAGGTTATTATCAAAAATCGAAGGCTTTAGCTACAAACTATCTATTAAAACTTCAAAAGGAACAAAGCCTTGAATGCTTGATCCTCTATCCCTCTGCAGTTATCGGCATCAATGATTTTAAACCTTCCGCTGTCGGTAAGGAAATCAGAAGGTGCTTTAAAAAGCATATCTGTTTTTACTTCCATGGCGGTTATAATTTCGTAGATGTTGAGGATGTTGCTACGGCGATACTTAATGGGGTTAAGGAAAATATCAACGGTTCATTCATTTTAAGCGGTGAATATATCAGTTTATACAAAATGTATAAGTTAATATTTACTAGTATTAAAAGAAAACCATTAATGATAAAAATCCCTGTTTACTTGGTTAAATTAGGAGCGAAAATATTCCCTAAGTATAAAATCATGATTTATGCTTTATTAACTGAACATAACTTCAATAACAAGAAAATGGTTAACTTACTCAAGATTAATCCGACACCGATACCTATTACATTAAAAAACACCATTGAATGGTTTAAGGAGAACTGAGATGAACAAATTAGTAAAAGAATTTTATTTGGAAAAAGGTTATAACTGTGCAGAAACTATGCTTCTACTGGCAAATAAAGATTTTAAACTAAACCTAGATGAAAAACATATAAAAATGATGGCTGGTTTTGGCGGTGGTTTATGCAAAGAAAAAGTTTGCGGAGTTATTACTGGTGGAATAGCAGTTTTATCAGTGATGTTCAGCGGTTCAAGTATTTTAAAAGAAACGACAATAGAGTTTCAAGATAAAACTTTAAAAATGTTCTCTTCGAATGATTGTAGAGATATAAAATCACTTCATAGAGAAGAATCAAATAAATGTGCTAATGTAATAGATAAAGCATACGAAATCTTGAAAGAAATTATCCTAAATAATAAAGAAAAGACGATTTAGTCGTCTTTTGTTTTTATATTGGTACCGGTAGTCGGACTCGAACCGACACGCTTTTAAGGGCAATGGATTTTGAGTCCATCGTGTCTACCAATTTCACCATACCGGCATAGCAATATTAATTATACACAATTTTTCTAAAAAAGCAAAGATAAAATTAATCTAAATTTCGTAAATAGTTTTTCCTTTTTTTATAACTTTGATTACTTTAATATCTTTAATTTCTTCAACTGGAATTTGATAGATATCACGATCAATCTCAATATAGTCGTCATGGGTTTTGTCATAGACAAACCTAATGTTTTCATCAGTATATGCTTTTAATGCATCTTCAATATTGAAAGCTTCTTCTTTTAAGAAAATTTCATACTCAGGAAAATCAATCGATTTTCTGGACACAGCTAAATAAATGTTTTCAAATGGGTTGACGTTCTCAACCGGTGAATCGGTTGAAAAACCGGTGTTAATGTTTTCAAACATTGTTTTAAACGAATATGAATCATATTTTCTCTCACCGATTCTTTCATCAACTATCTTAATGTCTGAGTTAATGAAAATCGGTTGAACTATCGCTCCGATATTATTTTCTTTCATTTCTTTTATCTGAGATCTTGTTGCTAATTGAGCATGGATAATGGCGTTACCTTCGCTTTTTCTAGGATGCTCTTCTTGAACTTTTTTGAATGTCCTTATAACCTGATCAACAGTTCGATCACCTATCGCATGAATTACAGAATCCATGTCATTTTTATTGGCCAAACTAACCAACTCATAAAGTTCTTGATCAGTAAAAGTCAAGATGCCTTTATTGTTAAAGTCATCAGAATAGGCTTCAAAAAGCGCTGCGGTTTTTCCGCCTAGACTTCCATCAGCCAAAATCTTCAAAGGTCCCATTTTGAAATTGTTAAATCTTTTATTTGCATATCCTTTATTAATGAAATCTTGGAGTTGATTAATAGGCAAGTTTACTTGTTCGGTAATTTCAACATCTAAAAGATTCATCTCATCAACTTCATTGATAGCTTCGATAACTAATTCATATGGTACATTAAATGAAGAAAAGTCATCACTTGCGACTTTTGTGATTCCATTACTAATCAAAATTTTATTGGCATTGATAAGATACCTTTTCAAATCTTCTTTATTTGGTTCTGGAATTTTATCATAGACCAAACCCAATGCTTTTTCAGTAAAAATTCCTGTGTTATAATCAAAACTTCCACCTTCAATTTGTGGAGTTGATTCATCTATCCTCATCAGATCCAACATCTTTTGATTAACAACTGCGACATGCCCGCAAATTCGAAACAAAATCAATGGTATGTCAATTTCTTGTAAATCCTTTTTTACAGGCATTCTCTTCTCTTTCAGATTTGCTTGATTAAAACCTCTAGCAACTAAAAAAGGTAAGTCTTTATCTTTGACTAAATCAATAATTTCACCAATAGATTTTGTTGATTTTAAATCGATTATTTCTTGATAGTATCCAATACCAAGCATATGCAAATGCGAGTCAATAAAACTTTTCAAAATCATGCAAATCACCTCACTGAAAATATTATATCATCAAAAAAAGAAAACCTGCAATTAAATGCAGGTTTATCTGATTGAAAGTTCCAACATCTCCTCAGAGTATTGGTTAGTATAGAGTTTATGATAAGCGCCATTTTTCTTGATAAGTTCTTTGTGAGTTCCGCTTTCGATGATTTCTCCACCTTCAAGCACTAAGATAACATCACTATGAACGATCGTCGATAGACGATGCGCTACAATAAAGGAAGTTCTTCCCTTTAATAATTTGTTAATTGCATTTTGAATCAATTGTTCAGTTTCGGTGTCAACGCTTGATGTTGCTTCATCTAGGATTAAAATCCTTGGATCAGCAAGAATCGCTCTTGCAAATGAAACCAACTGCTTTTGACCAACCGATAATCTTGATCCGCCTTCACCGCACTCAGTATTATATCCATCCTCAAACTTCATAATAAACCCATGAGCTTCTACCGCTTTAGCAGCTTCAATTACTTCTTCATCAGTTGCGGTTAGTTTACCATATCTGATATTCTCCATAACGCTACCGCTAAACAAATGCGGCGTTTGTAAAACATAGCCTAAATTCGAATGTAACCACCCAAGCGATCTTTCACGGTAATCAATTCCATCCACTAAAATCTCACCAGCTGTAGGTTCATAAAATCTGGAAATCAAATTGATTATCGTAGTTTTACCCGCCCCAGTGTGTCCTACTAAAGCAACAGATTGACCGGCTTTTACCTTTAAATTGAAATTGGTTAAAACCTGTTCGCCAACATGATATTTAAAGTCAACATTCTTGAACTCAACGTCACCGATTAATTCTTCAAAATTCTCTTTTTTATAATCGAAAATAGTTCCGTATTTTTCAATAACGTCTGCTCTATCTGTGATATCAGCTTCAGTTTCGATCAAAGAAACGATTCTCTCAGCTGAAGCTTGAGCTTGTTGGAAACGGGCATAAAAGTTCGCGATATTATTAACCGGATCGAAGAACTGCCATACATAGTTGGTAAACAACCATAATGTTCCAACGCTTATTGGCGCAATCGGATCAATTACCATATTACCACCAACATAATATACAAGTGCGATACCAATAAATATAATAAATAACATTATTGGAAAATACACACCTTGCAATAAATGTGCTCTAATTGATTGGCGTTTCATATCAAATGTCAACATATCAAACTCATTATAGTTTTGTTCTTCTAAAACTAGAGTCTTTGAAGTAATAGCACCAGTAATATCTTCATTATAAGCTCCGGTAATCTTGGAATTGACTTTTCTTATTGAACGATAAGCTTTTAAGATATACTTTCTAAAAAACACTGAAATCGCAGTTAATACAGGTACTAAAGCGATAATAACCAACGCTAATTTCCAATTGATGATAAACATGAATAGTGTCAAGAATATCATCAAGAATACTCCCCATGCTAAATCAATTAATCCCCATGAAAGTATTTCGCTGAGATTTCTTGAGTCTGAAGTCATTCTCGCCATAATCCATCCAACTCTAGTTCGGTCATAATAAGAAAATGGCAATTCTTGTAAATGGTTAAAAGCTTTTTCTCTAATACTGAAAGCAAGTTCGGTTTGAACCTTTCCGGCAAAGATAATAAATACATAAACCATTGTTGCTTGCACCACCATAAAAACCATAAAATAAACGATTAAAAGTGGCAATTTTGAAAAATCGGGTGTTGCTAAACCTTCATTAGGTCTAATAATATCATCAATCGCAAAAGCTGAGATATAAGGATAAATAATATCCGTAACCGCTAAAATGATAATAGCTAACATTCCCAGGATAACCGCTTTTTTCAGCGGTTTCATAAATGCAAAAATCTTTTTCCATACTACCCAATCAAACTTTTGGGATGTGAAGTTCTCTTCATCATGAAGATAATCACTCATTGTCCTCACCATCCTCTTCTAATTGGAAATTTATTTGAGATTGAATTTCCCAAATATTCTTATATAAACCATTTCGTTTTATTAATTCTTCATGTTTTCCTGATTCTTTAATTTTACCGTCCTCGATAACAATAATCTTATCAGCTTCTGAAGCTGTTGTTATTCTATGGGTAATAATAAAGACAGTCGAATCTTTCCATTCTTGATTTAAAGCTCTTCTGATTTGAATATCAGTTTCTGTATCAACAGCCGATAAACTATCGTCAAACACAAGAATCGGTTTTGGCCTTAATAACATTCTCGCAATCGCAACTCTTTGTTTTTGACCACCAGATAAGGTAACTCCTCTTTCGCCGACTAAAGTTTCATAACCTTTTTCAAAATTCATGATATCGTTATGTACTTTTGCAATTTTAGCGACGTTAGATACTCTTGTAATATCAGAACTAGCATCGGATATCTTAATATTGTCTTCAATTGATTTAGAGAATAGGAACGGTTCTTGTAAAATAACTCCTACATTCTTTCTTAAATGATGTTTTTCAATATCCTTGATTTCTACACCATCTATTAATATTTGACCCTTTTGGTAATCAAGCAATCTAATTAAAAGATTCATTAATGTGCTCTTACCAGAACCAGTCTTACCAATAATTGCGATTGTTTCACCTTTCTTAACTTCAAAATTAATATCAATGATTTGATCTTCTTTTGAATCTTGGAACTTAAAGGAAACATTCTTAAACTCAACGTCACCCTTAATCTCTGGTGTTAATTTATTTTCTTCGCCAACATATTCACCCTCATTAGAAATAATGTGGTCTAAACGTGAAATTGATACGACTGTTTTTGAAAAATCACCAACTAATCTACCTAATTGACGCATCGGCCAAATGATATTCCCAGCATAAGCTAAAAATGCAGTATAAACACCCACAGATATAATTCCTCTAGATGCATAAACTATTCCGATAATCGCAATAATAAAGAACTGGATAAATGATATAAAATCAGTTGAACTCCAGAAAAGCGCCATCTTCTTAACTAAACCAAAATCTGAATCTGTAAAATTACGGTTTAATTTTTTAAATTTTTCTACTTCATAAGCTTCATTAGCAAAAGCTTTTACAACTCTAGCCCCACTTACATTTTCTTGAACATGTGTGGTCATTACAGCTTCATTCTTCTCAATTTCATTAAACATCTTTTCAACTTTTCTAAAATACAAAGCAGCGCTTAATAAAAGCACAGGTGCAATCACTAATGAAACCCACATGATTGTCATATTCATCTTAGACATTTGATAAATGGATAATGAAACTAATAATACTAATCTCGCTACTTCAATACTTTGTTCAGAGATAAATCTTTTATACATCTCAACATCGGTTGTACAACGTTGAATGATATCTCCAGTTTCTGAATGCGAATGGAAATAATAATCAGCATCTCTTAATTTCTTATATAAATTATTTCTTAAATCATAAGCTATTCTTTCAGAAAAAACACCTGAAATAGCTCTTTGAACAAAAATAAATAAAGCTCTGATAAATGCCAATACGATAATTAAAATCGCCGCTAACAATAATTGCTTTGTAATTGTGTCGGCTTGAATCAAGTTTACAAAGAAACTTGGTAGTTTTGAACCTCCATCACTAAATCCTAAGATTTCATCAATAATATGTTGCCCGAAAAGTGGTGTTAAGGTTCTTAAATATGATACTATAAAAAGTGAACCCAAAGCTGGTAACAATAGCCATGAACTAGATCCCATCCATTTAAACATGAGACCTAGATGGCGCATTATATGCCGCTTTGGATTTTGTATGTTTTTTGTGTCTTCCATAAAATCCTCCAAAGCAAGTTTACATTCTCCTTATAACTTGCATCCCCAATAACTTCATGCCCTCATCAAGGATATTTCTGATTATAGAGATTAAAGAAAGTTTAGTATTTCTTTCTAATCTATCATCTACCATAATTTTTTCCTTGGCATAAAAAGTATTAAAATAACTGGCTAAATTAAGTAAATACTTCGCTAATACTGATGGCGAGTACTCATTCTTAGCCTTTATCAATATTTCTTCATACTGAGCGATAGTTTTGATGAGGTCAAAATTATGATCAGACATGAATAGTTCATAATTAATGTTTTGTTCATCATACTCGTTTTCTTCTAAAACCGAGCTGATTCTAACTGACGTGTATTGCAAATAAGGTCCTGTCTGACCAACAAAGTTGACCATATCCTCTAAATTAAATTCAACGTCATTCGTTCTATAGTTCTTTAAATCGTTAAAGATAATAGCTGAAACACCGATTTTTTCAGCAATTTCTTCTTTGTTTTCTAAAGATGGATTTTTCTCATTGATGTAAGCTAGCGAAAGGCTTGAAGCTTCTTTTAGAACATCTTCCAATTTCACAATCTTACCTTTTCTAGTTGACATCTTCTTACCGTCTTGTAAAACAAGTCCAAAGTTAATATGATGGATGTCTTGATAAAAATCATATTCCATCTTTTTAACAACTGCTTTCAACTGTTCAAAATGAAGCTTTTGCTCGTTGCCAACGACATATAAAACTTCATCGAAATCATATGTGTTTTTACGGTAGAAAAGCGCTGCTAAATCTCTGGTGATATAGAGCGTAGAACCGTCACTTTTTTGAATCAAAGCCGGTGGCATTTCTTCTCCTAAATCAACAATCATTGCGCCCTCATCCTTTTTGAGCAATCCTTTGGCATTAAGTTCATCGACTACGGCTTGCATTTTATCATTATAAAAAGCTTCGCCGTTATAAGAATCAAAATACACGTCGAGCATCTTATAGACTTTCATATACTCTTCTAGAGACACTTCACGGAAATGTTCCCAAAGTTTATTATATTCAGGGTTTCCTTGTTCTAATTCTTTGAAAATCTCTCTTGCCTTATCTTCAATCTCTGGTTTTTCCTTAGCTAACTCATGAAACTCAACATATAGTTTTACCAACTCTTCGATTGGATTTTCATCGACTTTTTCCTTATCGCCAAAATTTAAGTATGCATAAATAATCTTACCGAATTGAGTTCCAAAATCACCTAAGTGATTGATTCTTACTACATTAAAACCTAACTTTTCCATGATATTTCCAATAGCGTGACCAATAATGGTTGAACGCAAGTGACCAACTGAAAAAGGTTTAGCAATATTTGGAGATGAGTAATCGATGCAGACAGTTTTATCTTTGCCAATCTCATATTTTATATTGGTAACATTTCTTGCTTCTTTGACTACTTCTTTAGAAAATACTAAACGATCGAAAGTAAGGTTAATGAATCCGCCAACACGATTGATCTCTTTAAACCAATCATAGACTTCAGATTGTTCTAAAGCTTCAACTACAGTATCAACAACTTCATTAAGCGGTTTTCTAACTGCCTTGACAATTGAAAAAACCGGTATTGAAATATCGCCTAAATTTCTGGTTTTCGGTTCTTCCACAACCACATTGATTTCTTGATTATAAAGACTAGATAATCTAGCCTCTAGCTCTTTTCTTAATTCACTCTTAATTTTATCGATCATATGTATCATCTCCATCCAATATAATATTTTAGCACAGATAAAATGTTATTGCGCTAAATTATTCAATTCTTCTACCCTTAAATATAAATTTTCCAACTCAGCTTCTTTATCTTTAATAATCTGTTCTTGATTACGGTATTTTTCCACATCATTATAGATATCACTTGAAAAAAGCGATTGGTGTAGATCTTGTAATTCTTTTTCTAACTTTTCAATATCAACCAATAATTTTTTCTTTGATTTTTCCTTGTTTTCGTTTGAATTATTGGTTTTTGTTTTTATTTTTTCAATTTTTGGATATTGTTTCTGCAGATAGTGTAAATATTCTTCATAGTTACCTTCATAGATGTGCATCTCGGTATCCAACTTAATAATTTTTGAAGCTACCTTATTGATAAAATAACGGTCATGAGAAATAAAAATTATCGGTCCGTCATACTCTTCAAAGATATCTTCAATTACATTTTTAGAATCGATATCCAAATGATTTGTTGGTTCGTCCAGAACCAAGATATCAGGTCTTTCTAGCATCAACAACAATATCTGTAATTTAACAAGTTCTCCTCCGCTTAAGACCCTTACTTTTTTAAACACATCTTCGCCGGTGAACTCAACCTTAGCTAAATCACTTCTTACTTCATAGAGAGTTTTCTGCGGATAAATGCCATGGATAGTCTCAATTAAAGTCAATTCAGGATTAAAGTTGCTTAAGTTTTGATCAAAATAACCCACTTTCATTTCTTTTAAAAATTGATAATCTCCGGATAATGGTTGAATCTCGCCCAAAATCGTTTTAATCAAAGTCGTTTTTCCAGTTCCGTTATTGCCGATAATACCAATCTTTTCGAATCCTCGCATTTTCATATTGATATCGCTTATCAACGGTTTATCATAACCGATGCTTAGATTGTTCATCTCCAAGATGAAGGCATTGGTTGGCCTTTTGGTCTTAAAGTTGATGTTCAAGTGATTCGAACTGCGGTTTGGCAACTCAATCCTTTCAATCCGGTTCAACTTTTTAATTCGATCTTGTGCACTTTTAGCTTTTGTTGCCTTATAACGAAACCGATCCACAAAACTCTGTAAATGTGCAATCTGCTTCTGTTGCTTTTCATACTTTTTAACTAACAAATCATAACGGTTGAGTTTTTCTGTTTCATACTCATCATAATTTCCATGATATACTTCTATCGATTGGCTATCGATTTCATAGATTTTTCTAACCACTTTATTAATAAAATATTTGTCATGGGTAATGATTAAAACTGCGCCGCGATAACTCTTTAAATAGTCTTCCAACCACTCGATTATTTCAATATCCATATGATTGGTTGGTTCATCTAAAATAAGCAAATCAGGTTCAAGCATCAAAAGCTTCGCAAAAGCAATTCTGGTCTTCTCGCCACCGGAAAAACTTTCTATTACTCTGTCATATTCTTCTTTCTTAAAGCCAAACTTACTTAACAACATATCAATTTTTTTTAAATAGTCATAACCACCATTAATCAAAAACTCATGTTCTTTATCGCTATATTTTTTTAAAGCAAGCTCAGAATGGTCAGTCTCTAAAGATAGTGCTAGTTCATGAAGTTCACCCTCAATTCTCACTATATCTTTAAAAGGAATCAAGCATTCTTCTATTAAAGTATTATCAGTTGATTCAATTATTTTTTGTGATAAATAACCGACTTTTGCCTGCCTAAAAATAAAAATTTCCCCAGAATCTGGGGTAATTTCATTTAATATCATCTTTATTAAAGTCGTCTTGCCGACACCATTGCGTCCAATCAAAGCGACCTTCTCATTGCTGTTAATCTCTAAAGAAATATTGTCAAAAAGCACATTACCGCCAAATGTTTTATTTAGGTTATTTATTCGTAATAAGTTCATAGTGTCACCACCTAAAAGTTACAAATTTAGCGATTTAATATTGCTCGCCATAAATATTTTAGCAAATAAATATTTATTTTACAACAAAATATTTATTCGAAATCAAAATAATCTAAAATACTTATGCTGGATTAAGTAAGGAAACGACGCCAATTACGATATAATACAAACCGCCCAGCATCAATAAAGCTCCCATAATTATCGTCACAATAACTGCATTTTTTTGTGGTTCAACCGATGTTTTATATTTATAGTTCATCATTCCTTTAATGAACTTTTTTGGATAAAATGATAATCTAAATCCCACAAGGAAAAAGAGTAGTCCTACTACTATTCCTAATATTGATAAAAACATAATAACTCTCCTTTAATCGTCTAAAACAACGTTTTCATTTCTTTCGTCAAGAATATATGGGTTTTCCATAATTTTCTTGAACTCTCTTAAGCTTAAACTATTATATAAACCGTCACTAATTCTTTCATCAATAACGATTCCCATTTTCATGATTTTCTTCACGCCAATTTCTTTTGTAGCTAAGTCAACCACTCTTGGTTCTAAGGTTTCTTTACCCATTGAAACAAATAACCCGGTTGTTCCAAAATTATAAATGTGATGGTAAACTGTTTCCATCTTAATTGATTTTAAATTAACCAAGAATATTGAAGTATGGAAAGGTGATGCATCAATAACTTTCTTTGGCAACATACCATGTTTATCCAGCCACATTAAAAACCTAACCATGACTTTAATGAAAAAGTTTGGTACTCTAGTTAATATTTTAGCAATATTATCAGTATCATTTTTAATATCACCTTTATTTTCGTTTACAGTTTTATGGACCTTTTCCATAACATCCTTAATTGATTCAGTACCATCAAATGTCAACTTAATTGTGGTTTCCTCAGCTTCATCAGTAAGTCTCTTTTTAACAGCTAAAGATATTTGAATGTTATTACGTTTGAATATTCTGCCGTTAACTATGAATCGGTTTAACTTAGGTCGCATTGATACAACTCTAACAAATGAAGCCATACAAATGTCCATGTAAGTTAATCTTAAACCTTCATTTTTTCTTTTGTCAAGGATATACTTATCCATATTCTCGCAATCAATTTCTTGAAGTTGCATAACCATAGCATCATTTCTGTGAAACATGATATGAGGAACCAACCTCATAAATGGATCTATATTTCTAACTTTTTTCCCGTCACTTCTTAATCCGAACATAGTGCACCTCCACTTAAAAATTACAATTGATTTTATCACACTTTTAAGTTATTGACAATTACTTTATCATCACAAATATTTCATATTTATGAAGTATGGTTTTTTTTTTGAAAATATGTTATAGTTTTTATTATAAAATATAAAAAGGAGATTTGCTTGATGATTTTAAAGAAATATGGCTATATTATTGTCCCCTTCACTTTAGTAATGGTTTTTTTATTCGTTACTTACTTCGGTAATCAATTGTACGCAGAGGCTTTTGGCAATCCTGGAGTTGATTACTCTTATATCTTTTTAGGTTTCAATGAAAAAGTACCGTTTTTACCTTGGACGATTTATCCTTATATTGTTGCTTACCCTTTCTGGGCGATGACTTTCATCTATATCAGTATCAGATCTAGAGAAAACATGTACAAGATTATGACAATGGCTTTAATTACTTTCACGATTTGTGGAATCTGGTATTTCTTCTGGCAATCAGACGTAGCTGCTTGGAGATTAACCTCTGGTTTATTCTTAGATAACAATTTATTGACTCCACGAACTGACCTATCTTTTACCGAGTCAATAGTTGTATGGATCTATAATGCTGCTGGGCCTAGAAACGCTCTACCTTCAATGCATACTTTAATGAGTTGGTTATGTATTATTGCTTTGAGATTGGATAAGAAAATTCCAATTCTACCTAAGATAATCATTTGGGTTTTATCACTAGCAATTATTATCTCTACCCAAACATTAAAGCAACATTATGTAATTGATCTTATAGCTGGAGTAATTCTGGCTGAACTAGCATACTGGACTTTAAGAAATTCAAAATTAGTCAAAATCTTTGCCGGATGGATTGATTCACTAAACAAAAAATTAAAACTAGATTGATTGAAAATAATGAAAACGTTTTAACTGAAGCAAATAAATCAGCACTATTGATTTATTTGCTTTTTGTTTATATAATACATCAATATTATTAAGAAAACGAATTTAGTAATATAAGTGAGGGTAGGTTATGAAAAAATATACACGCAATAGTATTCTTGAAAATGCTAAAGAGGAAAATGTAAGATATATCAGATTGATGTTTACAGATATCATCGGAACAATAAAATCAGTTGAAATTCCAGTAGGACAACTTGAAAGAGCTTTAGATGGAAAAGTTATGTTCGATGGTTCTTCAATCGAAGGTTTTGTTAGAATTATGGAAGCGGATATGTATTTAAGGCCTGATTATGATACCTGGCTGATTCTTTCTTGGGAAGAATCAAAATACGGCAAAGTCGCAAGATTAATCTGTGACGTATATACGCCTGAAGGCTTACCTTCAACTGCCGATCCAAGATCTAATCTAAAAAAGATGATTAAAAAAATGAATGATTTAGGTTTTTCAACATTAAATATTGGTTTTGAACCAGAATTTTTCTTATTTAAGCTCGATGAATCAGGTAACGTTACTTTAGACCCTATCGATCATGGTGGTTATTTTGATTTATCACCTATAGACGGCTCAGGCGATTGCCGAAGAGATATTGTTCTTGAACTTGAAAGAATCGGTTTCAACATTGAAGCGTCGCATCATGAAGTAGCCCACAGCCAAAATGAAATTAATTTTGAATTTTCGAATATCGTAGAAGCTTGTGACAAAGTTCAAACCTTTAAACTTGTTGTAAAAAACATCGCAAGAAGACATAATCTTCACGCTACTTTTATGCCAAAACCTATCGCCAATATCAATGGTTCAGGAATGCATACTAACTGCTCATTAGCAGATTTAGATGGTAATAACGCATTTTATGATGAAGCTGATCCAATGGGATTATCTTTAGTTGCCAGACAATGGATTACGGGAATATTAAAACACTCAAGAAACTTTTGTGCTATTACCAATCCTACGGTAAACTCTTATAAAAGACTTGTTCCAGGATATGAAGCTCCTTGTTATGTTTCTTGGTCAGAACATAACCGTAGTGTCATGATCAGAATTCCAGCAACTCGTGGTAGAACCACAAGAACAGAAATAAGATCCGTAGATACCACTGCAAATCCTTACTTAGCTGTAGCGGTAATCTTAGCAGCCGGACTAGATGCTATTGAAAATAATCTACCTTTAATCGATCCTATTAACGAAAATTTATTCGAACTGACTAAGGAACAAAGAGAATCTATGGGAGTAGAAAATCTACCTGACAACTTAAAAGAGGCAATTGAATTATTAAAAGAAGATAAACTCATGAAAGAAACATTAGGAGATCATATCTTCAAAAAATTTATTGAATACAAAAGCAAAGAGTGGGAAGATTTTAAAAAGACAGTTACTGAATGGGAAATTAAAAAATACATTAACATCATATAAAAAAAATAAAGGGCTAGAAATTCTAGCCCTTTAACTATTCAATATCAATAATTCTCATTGTGTTAGTCGAACCGTGTTTTTGACCCCAACCAGAGGTTATGACCAAAGTAGCGCCTTTTTTAAACCCAAAGTCCTTAGCAACTCTAATAGCTAATTCATCATGATATCTAAGATCGGTAATATTTTCGCCAATTGTTGCAAAAACACCCCAATAATATGAAAGTCTTTGGCAGGTTTCGATACTATCGGTTATAGCAATGATTGGAACCCCAGGTCTAAACTTACACATTCTTTTAGCAGTACCACCGGTTTCGGTAAAAGCAATAATAACTTCAGCTTTAGGTAAAGTTAATACAGTTTGACTTACCGCAATACCGATTGCATCATTTGTGGTTTGATGAGAGGATTTAATTGCTTTTTGCAATCTCTCTTCATAAGGAATTATATCTTCAACAGTCTTAGCGATTGTATCCATTGTTAAAACCGCTTCAATCGGATATTCTCCAGCTGCTGTTTCTCCAGATAACATAATCGCATCAGACCCGTCAAGAATCGCATTAGCGACATCACTCGCTTCAGCTCTAGTTGGTCTTGGTGAAGCCATCATTGATTCTAACATGTGTGTAGCTGTAATAACAGGCTTGCCAACTTCATTAGCTTTTTGGATTAACTTCTTTTGATAAATCGGCACTAACTGCGTTGAAACTTCAACTCCCAAATCACCTCTAGCAACCATTATACCGTCAGCCACTTCTAAGATACTATTGATATTATCAACGCCTTCTTGATTTTCAATCTTAGCGATAAGTTCGATATTTTCTGAATTTTCCTGTTTCAAGATTTCTCTAACCGCTAAGACATCCTCTTTTCTCCTAACAAAAGAAAGAGCAATCATATCTACTTTATTATGACAAGCAAAGCGAATATCTTCATCATCCTTCTTAGAAATAAACGGCATTGATAATTTCACATTTGGAACATTTACGCCTTTTCTGCTTTTGATTACGCCAGAATTATTAATAACACAAGTAAATTCTCCTTCGCTTTTTTTAATAACCGTTAAACGCATCTTACCGTCATCAATCAACAAAAAGTCACCGACTTCAATGTCATCAAACAACTCAGGCGAAGAAATATGAAATGCTTCTTTATTACCCATAATTTCTTCTTTTAAAATTCTTACATGATCCCCGGTTTTGAACTCTGCTTTACCTTCTTCAAACATGCCGGTTCTAATTTCAGGACCTTTAGTGTCAGCCATAATACCAATATAACGATTAAGTTCTTTAGCTGTATTTCTAATCATTTCAATTCGTTTTTTATGTTCCTCAGGATTACCATGAGAAAAATTTAATCTTCCGACATTCATCCCAGCATTAATTATTTTTTTAATCATTTCATAAGAATCAATTGCTGGACCAATTGTACATACTATCTTAGTTTTTCTTTTCATATCTACACCTCTTATATACTAATTCTATTATACTATAAAACCATAAAATTTACCCCATAAAAAATTAAAAGGAGAAACTAATAAATATGTCTCTCCGGTATAACTCCTCTAACCCCTCCGCGAGGATTTTTACAATCACTCTGATATCTAGGAATCATGTGCAGATGAAAATGCATAACTGTTTGGCCTGAAACTTCACCATTGTTATTTCCCAAATTATATCCATCAGGTTTATACAATTTATCGATTATAACTTTTACATTTCTAATCGCTTCATCTAAAACTTTAACTTCAAACTCTTCTAACGCAAAATAACCTTTAACATGCTTTTTAGAAATAATTAAAACATGGCCTAAAGTTACTGGATAAATAGCATAAAAATATCTATTATCATAAATAATTTTATCTGTGTTATTAACTAAATCACAAAAAATGCAACTCATCGCTTAACGAATAATCCAATACCTAATATAATTAAAACTCCAGGTAAAAGATATCCGTCTAAATCAATACCTTGCTCTCTCAAAAGCAATACAACACCAACTATTAACAGTATCATATTTCCAACTGTTACGCCTTGTTTTGACATTGACATTAAAGCTGGAATAATCAATAACAATGTCCACCAACCATAAAAAAAGACATTAAAAGGAATAACATTTAGTTTATCCAATAAAAATAATACGCCAAGTACAATTAAAACTACACCAAAAACTTTTTTGTTCGTCATAAATTTTCCCTCTTTTCTTCTCTAGTAAAATTCTATCTAAATTTAACAAATTTGTCAATGTTAAAGGAAAAATCAAAAAAAGACGACTCATCTTTAATCGTCTTTTTTATATTATTAGAAATATTTTATCACGTTATCAAAACTGTTTTTGATAGCTTTTTTTACTGAGTCAAAAGAATCTTCATAGTCCTTGTCTTCTATCTCTACACATGCGTGATATTGATAATTGATATTTTTTAGTTCATTAACAAATAGTTTCCAATCAATTCCGCCTTCTCCAGGAATTTTCGGTTTCATGTATCTTAAAGGATATGTGAAGACTCCATACTCGTCAATTAAATCATCAAATAATCTTATATCTTTAAAATGTATATGGAATATCTTATCTTTGAACTCTTTCAAAGGTTTAAGGTAATCCATTCTTTGTAAGTACAAATGAGAAGGGTCATAACTAAGTCCAAAGTAATCAGAAGGAATTATTTCAAACATTTTCTTCCACATGAAAGGACTACTTGCAAGATTTTGCCCTCCAGGCCATTCATCTTTAGTAAAGTACATTGGGCAGTTTTCGATTCCTACTTGAACTTTGTTTTCTTCTGCAAAAGCAATAATATCCGGCCAGTATTTTTTAAACAAATCAAAATTTTCTTCTTCATTGATAAATTGATTTTTTCCAATGAAGGTGCTAATTCGGTAAACACCAAGCTTAGCCGCTGCTAAAATGACCTTTTTTAATTTGTTTCACTTGTCTCATAATCGTTCCATTCAATGATGGCACTATTTCTTTTTATCTTGATATTAGCGATATTTTTAGCGATTTTGATTTTAAATTCTAATCTTCTGATATCATTAGGTATATATGAGTCGGCCGTCATTAAATACTTATCATGTCTAATTCCTGCAAAGCCATAAACAATGTGAAGATATAAAGCAGCGCTCAACCCTAAGTCCAAACAGTCTTGAATGTGATTATATTTATTGGCATTGTCATAAATATTTAAAGCTACAAACTGCTTAAAATATCTGTTGGCTTCTCTTTCAAAGCCTTGAGTTATTCCTAAAAAAGCAAGAATAAATGCGCCGTACCCATCAGGGTTTGTTCGCTTATTATAATAAGAAAAATTCTCTTGCTTGACAATTTCCTTAAAATCCTCCGGATAAAGTAAAAAAAGATTCAAGACATCCGGAAATGTCAATTTTTCTTCAGTTTTAAAGTATTTATCAAAAATTTGAACTAGATTGTTGACATTAGGTTGTTGAAGATATAATTTCTTCTTTACTTCTCTAATATCGCTTATCAAAACATCATAGTTATTTTCTTTCAAAAACTCCTCTACTGATTTTCTATCTTCGACTTTTGCCATAGCTACGATATTAGCAGTTTTTCCAAGGCAATCTTTTATAAGATAATTAAGAAGAGCATTATTGTCAATTTCCGTTAACTTGCTATCCAAAGATTTGACGTTTAAAACTTGATAATTAGTTTTTTTGTGATTTGGGGTAATATAATCCAGATAAAATTTAGCAATTTCCAAGGACATGCTGACACCGCCTAAAGCAAGCAAGCTCCTGTCCAAAGTCCTTTCCATATAATCCATAAAATTAATTACAATCATCGCATTGATAAAAAGATTATCAAACTTATCAGTGTAAAGTGCGCCTTGTTTATTAATTTTCCGTGCATTCGCTTTTGCTTCTTCTAGGCCTTTAATTCTCGTCACAAGCCATCTTCTAGCTTGTTTATAATCTGTATTCAAGTAATATCTAAACATATACATCTCATTAACAAAAGTTTCATCTATTGCTTTATTGGTCATACCATACCTTGAACATCGCATTGATTCATTCAAAGGTCTATGACTGATAAGTTGAAACTGATTGTATTGATTATATCGATCAATTAAGTCGTTATTAAAAATATTGATCCTAGAATTTTTCCAAAGTCGTTCCCAATATTTCTGATTGCTTACTAAAAGTTCGTTGAAGCCAATTCGTTGAAATCTTCTAATATTCTTTTTCAAGTACTCGAAATCTTTTCTTTTATCAGTACTTAATCCCACGTATTTAATAATCTCGTAGTCGCGATTTGGTTCAGCTTTGATTAAATAATTTTCTTGATGCCTAATTTTAGAATGACGATGACGATGTTTGAAATTCTTATCGAAACCATAAACGATATATAATGGTTTATCGCTTTCTTTAGCGATTGCAGAAAGGGTGATATCATCATCAGATTCAAACAAAACATCTGAGTAATCATCAGGATAGTTATCGACTCTTTCCAAATCAAAACCATGAGTGATTTCCAAATCAATCGGTTTGTCCACATAAATAATATACTTTGAATAAACGAAATTACGGCTTTTCTGATCAACAAATTTTTCACTGTGAATCTTTATTTCCACATCATCTATTTCATAAATGGTCGTTCTAGAATATAATCCATTATCCATATCCAATTCTTGCTCATGGAATTTGGGTTGAACTTGTAAAGGGTGTAATTCGGTCTTGTTCGCCTTAACGGAAGTGAATAGCGGGTTGAAAACACTTAAATAATACTCACCGGTTCGGTCTTTCTTTATAAGCGTATTTACTTTTAGATGAGCGTTATCTTCTTGTTTAAGTTCAT
>Ga0265295_1000623_pt1 | contig 69660 bp, 62 predicted proteins | sample Munlansysbiofilm_FD_192503 | JGI IMG/M metagenome (GOLD analysis project Ga0265295, IMG submission 192503) | Leachate microbial communities from a municipal landfill in Southern Ontario, Canada - Methane capture system biofilm | ecosystem: Engineered > Solid waste > Landfill > Unclassified ...
CTGGACAAGCACGAGATCAACTACCTCCTGTCCAAGCTGACCGTCAGCCGGATCATGCGCACGGACATCACCCCCGTCACCCCGGAAACGGAAATCGAGACCGCCGCCATGCTCATGCACGCCAAGAACCTGGCCGGGCTCGCCGTGGTGGGCCCGGACGGCGACCTCATCGGCTACATCAACCGCACCGTCATGCTCGAAGTGCTGGCCGAAGAGATGGGTTTCGGCCAGGGCGGATCGCGCATCGTCTTCGAGGTCGTGGACAGGCCCGGCGTGCTCAAGGAAGTCTCGGGCATCATCGACGCCATGGGCTACTCCATCATCTCCACCGGGACATTCACCCACAAGGAACGCCGCATGGTCGTCATCCGCGTAGACACGCCCAACCCGTCATCCATTGCGGCAGCATTGCAGAAAACCGGATACGACGTGGTCGGACCCGAGGACTTCAAGCATGAATGGCAGTAGCCCCCTGCTCGCGGTGCAGGAGGTCACCCTGACCTTCAAGAATGTGGCGGCCCTGTCCCGGGTGTCGTGCAGCGTGCAGAAGGGCAGCATCACCTCGCTCATCGGCCCCAACGGCGCGGGCAAGACCAGCATGCTCAACTGCATCTCCGGCCGCTACACCCCGACCAAGGGCACCATCCGCATGGGCGACCGCGAACTCTCCGGCGTGCCCGCGCACAAGCGCACCGGCTTCGGCCTGGCCCGCACCTTCCAGAACATCGCCTTGTTCCGGGGCCTCTCGGTCCTCGACAACCTCATGGTCGGCCGCCACTCGCGCCTGGGGTACGGCCTGCTGGCCTCCATCTTCTACCTCGGCAAGGCCCGCGCCGAAGAAGACCGCCATCGGCAGCGAGTGGAGGAGATCATCGATTTCCTGAACCTCTCCCCCTACCGCCATCAAATCGCCGGACACCTGCCCTACGGGGTGCAGAAGAAGGTCGAGCTGGGTCGCGCCCTGGCCGCCGAACCCGAGCTGCTGCTGCTCGACGAACCCATGGCGGGCATGAACCTGGAAGAGACCGAGGACATGGCCCGCTCCATCCTCGACATCAACGAGGAGTGGGGCGTGACCGTCTTTCTGGTCGAGCACGACATGGGCGTGGTCATGGACCTCTCGGACCATGTCATTGTGCTCGACTTCGGCCGGGTGCTGGCCAGCGGAACGCCGGAAGCCATCCAGAACAATCCCAAGGTCGTCAGCGCCTATCTGGGCGATGATGACGCGCTCTATAAGGGACGCTAAATGACCGCTCCGTACGAGACCACCCTCCCCACGCTGCTCCTCGAAAACAGCCGCAAGCGTCCCGGCCGCACGGCCCTGCGCGAAAAGAGCTTCGGCATCTGGCAGCCCTTTTCCTATTCCACGTACTGGACCATCACCGCCGAGTTCGCGGCGGGCATGAGGGCCCTGGGCCTGGGCCGGGGGGACATCATCGTCATCATCGGCGACAACCGCCCCGAGTGGCTCTGGGCGCAGCTGGCCATCCAGGGGCTGGGCGGCGTGTCCCTCGGGCTGTATCAGGATTCGCCCGGGGAAGAGATCGGCTACGTGTTCGAGCTCTCGAAGGCCCGCCTGGTGGTGGCCGAGGATCAGGAACAGGTCGACAAGATCCTGTCCATCAAAGACTCCCTGCCGCTCCTCGAATACATCGTCTATCACGACTCCAAGGGCCTGATCGGGTACGACAGGTCGGGGCTCAAATCCTTCGACGAGATCCGCGCGCTGGGCAAGGACCGGGCGCACGAGTTTGAAAGCTGGATAAAGGACGTCTCCCCGGACGACACGGCGCTCATCGCGACCACATCAGGGTCCACCGGGCGGCCCAAGCTGGCCATGCTCTCGCACAAAAACCTCCTCTCCATGGCCTGGAACCTCGGCCAGTCCGATCCCAAGCACGACACCGACGAGTTCGTGTCCTTTTTGCCCCTGGCTTGGATGGGTGAACAGATGATGGCCGTATCCTCGGCCCTCTTGTTCGGATTCTGCGTCAATTTCCCCGAAGAGCCCGACACCGTGCAGGAGAACATCCGCGAGATCGGGCCACACCTCATCTTCTCGCCGCCACGGGTCTGGGAGAACATGGCCGCCAAGGTCCGGGTGCGCATCATGGAGACCACCCGCTTCAAACGCTTTCTGTTCAATATCTTCATGCCCATCGGGCTCGAATACGCAGGCGCGGTCCTGCGCGGCGAAACGCCTTCGGCGGGACTGCGGGTGGCCAACAAACTGGCCGACTGGGGACTCTTCCGGGCGCTGCGGGACCGGCTCGGCTTCTCGCGCGTCCGCTCCGCGTCCACGGGCGGAGCACCGCTCGGCCCCGACACCTTCACCTTTTTCCACGCCATGGGCGTCAACCTGAAACAGATCTACGGCCAGACCGAGATCGCGGGCATCTCCTGCATCCACCGCGACGGGGCGGTCAGCTTCGAGTCCGTGGGCGAACCCATCGCCGAAACCGAAATCCGTATTTCAGGGGAAGGCGAGATCCTGTCCAGAAGCGCCGCCGTGTTCAAAGGATACCTCGGCAACGACGCCGCCACCGCCGAGACCATCACCGACGGCTGGCTGCGTTCGGGCGACGCCGGATTCTTCAAGGACAACGGCCAGCTCGTCATCATCGACCGCCTCTCCGACGTCATGACCACGGGCAAGGGCGTGCGCTTCTCGCCGCAATTCATCGAGAACAAGCTCAAGTTCTCGACCTATGTGCAGGAAGCCGTGGTCCTCGGACACGAGCGCGAGTTCATCACCGCCATCATCTGCCTGGACGGCGACATCGCCGGCCGCTGGGCCGAGTCCAAGGGCCTGACCTACACCACCTACCAGGATCTGGCGGCCAAGCCCGAACTCTACGACCTGATCGAGTCCGAAATCCGGGCCATCAACCCGTCCCTGCAGCCCGGCACCGAGGTGACGCGCTTCGCCCTGCTCTTCAAGGAACTCGACGCCGACGACGGCGAACTGACCCGTACAAGAAAGATCCGGCGCAAGGTCATAAACGAACGCTACGCGGAGCTGATCGCCGCCCTGTACGACGGAACGGACAACACGGACCTGTGCATCGCCATCACCTACCAGGACGGCTCGCACCGCGAGATGACGGGCGCCATCTGCATCCGCGACATCCGGCAACAGTAAGGAACACCGCATGGAATATTATCTCCAACTCATCATCAACGGCCTGGTGGTCGGCTCCATCTACAGTCTGGTGGCGCTGGGATTCGTCATCATTTTCAAGGCGACCAAGGTCGTCAACTTCGCCCAGGGCGAGCTGGTCATGGTCGGGGCCTATGTCTGCTTCGCCCTGACCGTGCAGTACCAGCTGCCCTTTCTGGTCTCGTTCCTGCTGACTTTGATCTTTTCCATCGCCCTGGCCATCCTCGTGGAGCGTCTCATCCTGCGGCCCCTCATCGGCGAGCCCATCATCTCCGTGATCATGGTCACCATCGGGCTCTCGTCCATGCTCAAATCCTTCGTGCAGATGACCTGGGGCACCCAGATCCAGGTCTTTCCGCCCATCCTGCCCCAGGAGCCCTACATGCTTCTGGGATTGCCCATCGCCCCGGTCTACGTGGCGGCCTTCGGGCTTTCGCTGCTTCTTTTCGGGATCTTCACCCTCTTCTTCAAGTATTCGTCCCTGGGCATCGCCATGCGGGCCACGGCCTTCGACCAGCAGGCGGCGCAGTCCATGGGCATCGGCATCAAATCCATCTTCGCCCTGTCGTGGTGCATCGCGGCCGTGGTTTCGAGCATCGGCGGAATCATCCTCGGCAACATCAACGGCATCAATTCCCAGCTCGGGCACCTTGGACTCAAGGTCTTTCCCGCCGTGATCCTGGGGGGACTCGACAGCCTGCTCGGCGCGGCCCTGGGCGGACTCATCATCGGGGTGCTGGAGAACATCTGCGAAGGCGCGGCCAAGGATCTTTTCGGCCTGGGCGGCTTCAAGGAGGTCGCATCCTTCATCGTGCTTGTCGTCATCCTCATGATCAAGCCCTACGGACTGTTCGGAACCAAGGAGATTGAACGGGTATGAGCATGCACAAATGCGGACTCTTCCACACGAGCTACGCCCGCGAGGACGGGCTCTTCCCTTCGAAGTTCCAGAAAACCTGCCTGGCGCTTTTCTTCGCGATCCTTTTGGCCTGCCCGCAGTTCCTGGACTCCTACGTCATGTCCATCCTGAACCTGATCCTCATCGCGGTCATCGGCGCGGTCTCCCTGAACCTCTTGACCGGCGTCTGCGGCCAGATGTCGCTGGGGCACGGGGCCTTCGTCGGCGTGGGGGCATACGGCGCGGCAGTGCTGTCCAACCTGGGCGCGCCCTTTTTCCCGGCCCTGCTCGGCGGAGGCGCGGTGGCGGCCATGGTGGGCATGGTCTTCGGCATCCCTTCGCTGCGCCTCAAGGGCATCTATCTGGCCATCTCCACCCTGGCCGCGCAGCTCATCCTCGAATACGTGTTCCTGCACGCGGACGGCCTGACCGGCGGGGCCAACGGGCTGCCCGTCAATCCCCCCGAAATCCTGGGCCATTCCTTTGATACCGACTCCAAGATGTTCTATCTCATCCTGTTTGTGACCGTGCTGTGCGTCCTGGCCGTGACCAACGTCATCCGCACCCGTCCGGGGCGGGCCTTCGTGGCCATCCGCGACTACCACCAGTCCGCCGAGAACGTGGGCGTCAACCTGTTCGCCTTCAAGCTCCAGGCCTTTGGGCTGAGCTCCTTTCTGGCCGGCATCGCCGGGGGGCTGTGGGCCCACTACACCATGTACATCACCCCGGAGCAGTTCTCCATGGGGCTGTCCATCAGCTACCTGGCCATGATCATCATCGGCGGCATGGGCTCGGTCCTGGGCTCCATCTTCGGGGCCATCTTCATCACTCTGCTGCCGGAGATGCTGAACCTCCTGACCACGTCCCTGGGCGGCATCGCCCCTGACCTGAGCGCCATCATCGTGCCCATGAAGGAAGGGGTCTTCGGGCTCATGCTGGTGCTCTTCCTCATCTTCGAGCCCGAGGGACTGGCTCGCAAATGGCGGCTGATCAAGGCCTACTGGAAGCTCTACCCCTTTGCATATTGATGGCCCGGCCTTCCTCCGGGATTAACCTTTTGCCGCATTCGGAGACATCATGAAGAACATACTCGCACTGACCGTCCTGGCCCTGGTCGTCAGCTTCGGCACGGCATCGGCCGCGTACAAGGTGGGGCTTTTGTCCGACCTGACCGGGCCCACCTCCAGCGTGGGCACTCCCTACGCCGAAGGCATCAAGGCCTACGTGGCCTGGCTGAACGAAAACGGAGGCATCGCTGGCGAACCCGTGGAACTGATCCAGGTCGACTACGCCTACAACGTGCAGCAGGCCCTGGCCGCCTACAAGCGTTTCACCTCCAGCGGCATCGTGGCCATGCAGGGCTGGGGCACGGGCGACACCGAGGCGCTGGTCAAGTTCGTGGCCAAGGACAAGATCCCGGTCTTTTCCGCCTCCTACTCCGCACACCTGATGGACCCGGCCAAGGCGCCCTACAACTTCACCGCCGCTCCCGACTATTCGACCCAAGGCCGGGCCGGACTCAAGTATCTGCGCGAGTCCTGGAAGAAAGAACGCGCCCCCAAGCTGGCCTTCGTTTTTCCGGACAACCCTTACGGCTCCGTGCCCATCCCGGCCATGAAGGAATTCGCCCAGGAACTGGGCTTTGAAATCGTGGGCCAGGAGAACGTGGACTTGAAAGCCATCGACGCCACCCCGCAGCTCTTGAGCCTGAAGAAGGCCGAACCCGACTTCGTCTGGACCGGCGGCACCACTCCGTCCACGGCAGTGATCATGAAGGACGCGCAGAAGCTGGGCATGACCTGCACCTTTTTGACCAACATCTGGAGCAGCGACGAGAACCTCTTCAAGCTGGCCGGAGACGCGGCCAATGGCCACTTCGGCCTGCAGGGCGGGGTCATCTACGGGCAGGACGTGCCGGGCATGAACATCATCCGCGAACTGACGGGGGGCGAGCCGCAGATGACCCACTACGTACGCGGCTTCGTTTCGGCCATGGTCATGTGCGAGGGCATGAAGATGGCCAAGGCCGCCGGCGAAGTGACGGGCGAAAGCATCAAGGCGGCCCTTGAGACCATGCGCGATTTCGATCCGCAGGGGCTGGCCCCGGCCATCAGCTACTTTGCCGACGACCACCGTCCGAACCTGTCCGTGAACGTCACGGCATTCAAGGACGGCAAGCTCGAATTCGTCAAGACCGAGACCCTGGAACGCAAGAAGGAATGGCTGGGCCTTTAGGACCATGCGCCGGGGCAGGGCGCGCGCCCTGCCCCGGAACCCTGCCGCATTCAAAGAAAGAGCGCGACGCAAACCCATTTTTCGAGATACCGTAATGAACATCCTCCAAGTCATGAACCTGGAAGTGGTCTACAACGATGTGGTCCTTGTTTTGAAAGGCCTGTCCCTGGACGTGACCGCGGGCAGCATCACCACGCTCCTGGGCGCCAACGGGGCGGGCAAGTCCACCACTTTAAAAGCCATCTCCGGGCTCCTGGCCGGGGAGAACGGCAAGGTCACCTCCGGGTCCATCCTGTACGACGGCACGGAGACGGTCCGTCTCGTCCCGGAAAAGCTGGTCCGGGCCGGGGTCTTTCAGGTCATGGAGGGACGCCGCATCTTCGAGGACCTGACCGTGGAGGAGAATCTGCGTTGCGGAGGCTACACCCAACCCGCGCGCCTTTTTGCCCACAACTCCGAAAAGGTGTACGCGTATTTCCCCAGACTCAAAGAACGACGCCACCAGCTGGCGGGCTACATGTCCGGCGGCGAACAGCAGATGCTGGCCATCGGGCGGGCGGTCATGGCCTGCCCCAGACTGCTGCTGCTGGACGAGCCGTCCCTGGGCCTGGCCCCGCTTCTGGTGGAAGAAATTTTCGAAATCGTGGGCCGGATCAACAAGGCGGAAGGGGTGAGCGTGCTGCTGGTGGAACAGAACGCGCGCCTGGCCCTGTCTCTGGCCGATTACGGCTACATCATGGAAAACGGCCGCATCGTCATGGACGGCAAGGGCGAGGACCTGCTGCGCAACCCCGACGTGCAGGAGTTCTATCTCGGCCTGGGGCATGGCGGGGAAAAACGAAGCTACCACGATGTGAAACACTACCGGCGCAGAAAACGCTGGCTCGGGTGAGCGCCTCACCCCGGGAATTGTCCCGCATCCCGACCTCATCCAAACAACTCCCAACATCTTGGAGCGTTCATGGACAGGACACAGGGCTACTATCACGATCTTGAAACCCAATCCCAGTCGGTCAGGGCAAACAGACTGTGGCAATCCCTCCAGGCCCTGGTCGACAAGGCCTTGTCCGTCGACGGCGAATTTCGCGAGCGCCTCGCGGCGGCGGGCATCGTTGCCGATGAAATCCGCTCGGTGGACGATTTCTCCTCCATTCCGGTGCTGCGCAAAAAGGAGCTGTCCCGGTTGCAGCGCGAAAAAGGACTGCCCTGGTTCCTGTCCTGCGCACCAGGACAGCTGGCGCACATCTACCAGTCCCCCGGCCCCATCTATGACCCCGAAGGACGCGGCGCGGACTACTGGGGCTGGGCCGAAGCCTTTTACGCGGCGGGCTTCCGTGGCGGCGATCTGGTCCAGATGACCTTCAGCTACCACCTCACCCCCGCCGGACTGATGCTCGAAGAGCCCCTGCGCGCCCTGGGCTGCGCCGTCATCCCCGCAGGACCGGGCAATTCTGGCGTGCAGTTGCAGCTCATGCAGGATCTTCCGGTCACCACCTTCGTCGGCATGACCAGTTTTCTCAAAACCCTGGGAGAGAAGGCGCGGGACAAGGGACTCGACCCCAAAAAGGATTTCAGCCTCAAGGTCGCCTTCGTGGCCGCCGAACGCCTGACCGAAAGCCTGCGCACGGAAACGCAGGACATGTTCGGCCTGCTCATCCGCCAGGGCTACGGCACGGCCGACGTGGGATGCATCGCCTACGAATGCCCGGAACTCGGAGGCATGCACCTCTCAAGCCGCTGCTTCGTGGAAATCTGCGATCCGGCCACGGGAATGCCCGTGCCCACGGGCGAACTCGGCGAGGTGGTGGTCACGCCCTTCTCCCCGGACTATCCCCTGATCCGGCTGGCCACGGGCGACCTCTCGCGCCTGTCCGACAAGCCCTGCGCCTGCGGACGGACCGCATCCAAACTCATGGGCATCCTCGGACGGGTGGACGATACGGCCAAGGTGCGCGGACAGTTCATCTACCCCGCCCAGGTCGCCCAGGCCCTGAGCCGCTTTCCGCAGATCCTGCGCCACCAGCTGTTCGTCGACAACAAAGGGGGAAAGGAAGGCCTGACCCTGCGCATCGAGACCACTGGCCCGGCGGACCCGGCCGCCATCGGCGCCGCCTTTCAGGAGACGATCAAGCTGCGGCCGGCGGTGGTTGTCCTGGGCCAGGGGGAAAGCATTCCGGAAGGCGCTCCGGCTCTTGTTGACGAACGAACATACGATTAGGGAACAACCATGACCAAATTCCCCACCTATCCCGTCCTGCTCGTCGACGACGAAGACACTTGGCTGCGCTCCTTTTCCCTGGCGCTCAAATCCCACGGCATCGACAACATCCTCTGTTGCGACGACAGCTCCAAGGTGCCCGAGATCCTGGCCAAAACGGAAATCGAGGTCATGGCCGTGGACCTGGCCATGCCCGGCCTGTCAGGGCAGGATCTCATCGACCTCGTGTCGGCGACGAACCCGGACATTCCCATCCTGGTCATCACCGGCATGAGCCAGGTCGAGACTGCCGTGCAGTGCATCAAACGCGGGGCTTTCGACTTTTTCGTCAAGACCAACGACAAGAGCAGCCTCGTCTCGGGCATCCGGCACGCCATAGAGATCCGCGAACTCAAGCGCGAGAACAGCAGCCTGCGCACCCGTTTCCTGCAGGACACCCTGGAGCGCCCCGAGGCCTTCGCGCCCATCGTGACCTGCTCCAAGACCATGCGCTCCATCTTCCAGTACATCGAGGCCATCGCGGGCAGCACCCAACCCGTGCTCATCACCGGCGAATCCGGAGTCGGCAAGGAGCTGGTGGCCAAGGTCATCCACGACTTGAGCGGACGGCAGGGCGAATTCGTGCCGGTCAACGTGGCCGGTCTCGACGACAACATCTTCGCCGACACCCTGTTCGGGCACAAGAAAGGCGCGTTCACCGGCGCGGACAGAACCCGCCCCGGGCTGGTCGAGAACGCCAAGGCCGGCACCCTCTTTCTGGACGAGATCGGGGATCTGCCCCAGGCCTCCCAGGTCAAGCTGCTGCGTCTGGTGCAGGAACGCGAATACCTGCCCATCGGCTCCGACGTAACCCGCAAGACCGACGCCCGCATCATCGCGGCCACCAATGTCGACCCGGAAAAGATGGGTGAGCCGCAACGCTTCCGCTCCGACCTGTATTACCGCCTGCGCGCCCATCACGTGCATCTGCCCCCCCTGCGCGAACGCCGCGAGGACCTGCCCCTCCTGATCGACCACTTCCTGCGCCAGGGCTGCCAGCAGCGCAAGCGTCCCGCAGCGCCTTCGGAACTCCTGGCCCTTTTTTCCGGCTACGACTTTCCGGGCAACATCCGGGAACTCCAGTTCCTGATCCTGGACGCCCTGAGCTGTTCCGGAGACGACGAACTGGACCTTAACCGCATCAGGGCGCACGTGAACACGCACCCCTCCGCCCCCCGCAGGACCCAGCCCGGCCAGGGCGCGCGCTTGCAGTTCGGGCCGGAACTGCCGACGCTGAAACATGTCTGCGCCGAACTCGTGCGCGAGGCCATGCGCCGCACCGGCGGCAATCAGGCCATGGCCGCGGGCATGCTCGGCGTGTCCCGACAGGCGCTCAACAAGCGCCTGAACAAGCTCCGTGAGAAAGAGGACGCCTCGGCATGAACGGCAACCGGGAGGATCTGCTGCAACGGCTGCGCGAGCTGGAGCGCGCCAACCGTCTGCTCTCCCGCGAATTGCAGGACCTGCGCACCCTCATCGACACGCCGCTCAACGTCATGCTTTTCTCTCTCGACCTGAACTACAACTACATCACCTTCAACCAGGCCCACCGGGAATTCGTCAAACACAACTGGAACCTGGACATCCACCCCGGCATGCACGTGTTCGACATCCTGAGCGATCCGGACGAACGCGCCGCCTCGCGCCGCAATTTCGACCGCGTGCTGGGCGGGGAATCCTATATCCTGCGCCGCAAATACCGAAAGCCCAAGGGGGAAATCGGATTCTACCAGAACACCTACGTCCCGATCATGCGCGGAGGGGAAATCCTGGGGGCCGTTGTTTTTGCCCACGACATCACCGAATGGAGCGAACGCGAAGAGGAAGGCAAGAAATACCGGGCCATTTTCGAAAAGGCCCTGGAGGGCATCTACCGCTCCACGGCAGGGGGACGGTTCATCGAGGCCAACCGCGAGATGGCCCGCATCCTCGGCTACGAGTCACCCCAGGACCTCATGTCCACGATCACCGACATCAGCCGCCAGCTCTACTGCGACCCCGACGACAGGGATCTGGTCTTCTCCATCCTGCGCCGGGACGGAGTGCTCAAGGACTTCGAGACGCGCATGCGGCGCAAGGACGGAAGCGAAATCTGGGTGGAATTCAACGCCCGCAGCGAAAAGGACGACGAGGGGCGCACGGTGTTCATCGAGGGCAAGCTCACCGACATCACCACGCGCAAGGAGGCCGAACGCAAGGCCGAACTGCGCGGGCAGAAGATGATCCAGGCGGACAAGATGTCGTCGCTAGGCGTGCTGGTGGCGGGCGTGGCCCACGAAATCAACAACCCCAACAGTTTTCTGACCCTCAACCTCCCGCTGCTGCGCGACGTCTGGACCGACGCCCTGCATGTGCTGGACGATTACCAGGAGGAGCACGGCGATTTCGTGCTCGGCGGGCTTGAATATTCGGAACTCCGGCAGCAGCTGCCGCTGGTGCTGCAGGGCATGGTGGACGGGTCGGAACGGATCAAGGACATCGTCTCACGGCTCAAGGACTATTCACGTCAGCGGCCCGAAGGGGAACGCGAACCCACGGATGTGAACAACGTCGTAACCGGGGCCCTGGCTTTCGTGCGCCACAAGCTCAAGAGCGCCGCGCCGGGCTACCTGGCGCGCATGGCCCCGGAGCCGGTCCCGGTGGAGGCCGACCTTCAACGACTCATCCAGGTGCTCATCAACCTGCTGGTCAACGCCTGCGAAGCCGTACCGGCCACGGGCGGCGAGATCACCGTGCAGGTTCTGTCCGGATTCGGGGAAGACAAGGCCTGGGCAGGGGTGGAAGTCCGCGACAACGGCTGCGGCATCCCCGCCCAAGACCTCAAATACATCCAGGACCCGTTCTTCACCACCAAGCGTGAAATGGGCGGAACGGGCCTTGGCCTGTCCATCTCGTCGGCCATCATGCACGACCACGGCGGACGCCTGGAATTCTCCTCGCAGCCGGGCCAGGGCACCGTCGTGCGCATGCTCCTGCCCATGATGCGATAGCCTTCTCCGGGCCCGCCGATCCGCTTCCGCGCGAAAATCGCCGCAAACCTACTGGCTCTTCTCGATCACCCGTTCCTTGACCAGGGCGCTGCCCATGGTGAAGTCGACGATGCCCGAGACGAGGTAGCCCAGGGCCACCAGCACGCAAAGCGCGAGCGCAAGCTTCATGGCCTGGCGGGGCCGCTTCCAGAAAAGAAGCGCGACCACCGCCGCCACACCCGCTCCGATCAATGGATTGGCCGAGATCCAGGCCCAGATGCCCGTCATCAGTGCGTGCATGAGCGCCTCCGGCTATTTTTTCATGTTCACGAACTGCAACGGCAGTTCGAACTTCGATTCCCTGAGCAGGGCCATGACGGCCTGCAGATCGTCGATCTGCTTGCCGGACACGCGCACCTGCTCGTCCTGGATGGCGGCCTGGACCTTGAGCTTGCTGTCCTTGATCATCTTCACCAGCTTGCGGGCCGCATCCTTGTCGATGCCGTCATGCAGCTTGATTTCCTGCTTGAGCTGGCCGCGGGAGGTTTTTTCGGGCTCCCCGAACTCCATGGCCTTGGGATCGACCTTGCGGCGCACAAAGTGGGAAATGAGCATGTCCCTTATGGCTCGGATCTTCATCTCGTCGCCCGTGACCAGCGACAATATCTTTGTTTTGCGGTTGAAGTCCATTTCCGTAATCACGCCCTTGAAGTCGTAGCGGGTCTCGACTTCCTTGCGCACATTGTTCACCGCATTATCAACTTCCTGCAAATCGATTTCATTCACAATATCAAAAGATGGCATTTGTCCTCCTTTTCGTCGCGCCGCCTCTCGCAATACGCTTCCAGCTGACCCCAAAACCCCATTCCCGTCAAGCTTCCCGGCCGAATGTATTCTTCGGGGACGGCACGACTCCGCGCCAAAATGCACAACATCCCGCAACGGAACACGACACGTCCGGAGTGATTGCCGGGACAGACAAGGGAAGTGATGAAAGAATATCAACAAAGCATTTGACATTCCATAATTCTTTACTATGGAATAAGCTACTTTGTTTGATGAACTACATCGTCATCAATGCCCCTCTTATATCTACGGAGTAAAAATGGAAGACTATCTGAAGCAAGCAATTGAAATCGTGAAGGCCCAGGCATCCGTCCGCAACATGAATGAAGAGGAAATCACCTCCATGATCCGGGCCCTGGCGCAGAGCATCCGTGGCGTCGCAGAAGGCACCGCTCCCGTTGCCGACACCGAACCCGCCGTTGATCCCAAAAACGCCATCCGCGAAAAGAGCGTCATTTGCTGCGAATGCGGCAAGTCCTTCAAGGTGCTGACCAAGCGCCATCTGGCCACCCACGGCCTGACTCCGGAAGAGTACCGCGAAAAATACGGCTACAAGAAGGGCACTTCCCTGGTCGCCAAGTCGCTGGCCCGCGACCGCCGCAAGACCATGCAGGGCATGAAGCTCTGGGAAAAGCGGAAAAAAGCTCCCAAAGCCCAGGCATAACGAGCAAAAAGCCCTCCTCGCCGAGGGTTTTTTTGCGTCCGGAGCCCAGCCCCGGCGCGCCTCAAATCCGACCATTCCCGGCGAAGACGCGCACTTCCAGGCAAAGCGCCTGGGCTCGGGTTTCCCAACCGCTTCTCATTTTGGCGCGTGATTTCGCGTCATGACACGCGGCGTTCTCCGCTTTCAGCCGCAAATGCCGTTCCCCAGACCTTCGAGATCTGGGAAATTTCCCGAATTTTGGGAATTTCTCCCACATACCCATGCCAAAATGACCAGGAAAAGGGGAGGCGATCCTATCGACACATTCCGGGTCCAAACATAGATAATCTATTGAATTTCTCCAAGCTCCACCATTGAACGCCTGATCTGCGAACCGCGTATCGATGCGTTGCGCCACCACGGAAACCTTGCCCGTCTCTCTGGTGGCGGCCTGCGTTTTGGAGAAAAAATACTCAAATTTCCATACGGGAGACTGACATGATCCAATGGCCCAAAAGCAATGATGTTCTCGGCACCACAAACCGCGGAAACCCGGCCGAATCAGGCCTGTGCACGTTATGCCGCTCGGATTGCGCCGGAAAATGCGAAACCTGGATGTCCTGCCTGAAAGGGCGGCACATGCTCTACCCCAGGGATTTCGGCTCCGTAACCGCCGGCAGCGCCAACACCTGCCATGTTGGAGTGAGCTACAACTCCCTGCGCATCCAGGGCTTCAGCTACGGCGCCCACGGCGTCGCCGCGGGCCGCACCACCAATCCCGACGACTGCCTGTTCACCAACGTCTCCCTGGAAACGTCCTTCGGCGCCACGGAAAAGACCAAGGTCCGCATGCCGCTCATGACCGGCGCGCTCGGCTCGACCTTCATCGCCGCCAAATACTGGGACTCCTTTGCCGCGGGCTGCGCCCTGGTCGGCATTCCCATTGTCATCGGCGAAAACGTGGTCGGCGTGGACCGCGCCTCCAGCATGGCGAACGGCCGCATCGAAAAATCCCCTGAGCTGGACCGCCGCATCGAGATCTACAACCGCTACTCCGACGGCTACGGCACCATGATCGTGCAGCTCAACGTCGAGGACGCGCGCAACGGCGTGGCCGAATACGTCATCGGCAAATACGGCAACAAGGTCTGCATCGAACTCAAGTGGGGCCAGGGCGCCAAGAACATCGGCGGCGAGATCGAGGTCAAGAGCCTCGACTACGCCCTGTTCCTCAAAAAACGCGGCTATCTGGTCGATCCGGATCCGGAGCTGCCCGAAGTGCAGGAAGCCTTCAAGCACGGCGGCATCAAGGGCTTCGCCCGCCACAGCCGCCTGGGCTACACCGACCTGCCCTCCTCGGACGCCGTGCACCAGAACTTCATGGAGACCGTGGCCTACCTGCGGGGGCTCGGCTTCACCAAGATCTCGCTCAAGACCGGCTCCTACGGCATGGAAGCCCTGGCCATGGCCATCAAGTACGCCACCGAGGCGAACCTCGACCTCTTGACCATCGACGGCTCCGGCGGAGGCACGGGCATGAGCCCCTGGAACATGATGGAGACCTGGGGCGTTCCGTCCATCCTCCTGCACTCCAAGGCCGTGGAATACGGCAACATCCTGGCCGCCAAGGGACAAAGAGTCGTGGACATGTCCTTTGCCGGCGGCCTGGCCCGCGAAGACCACATCTTCAAGGCCCTGGCCCTGGGCGCGCCCTTCGTCAAGCTGATCTGCATGGGCCGCACGCTCATGATCCCCGGCTTCCTGGGATCCAACATCGAGGGAGCCCTGAACCCCGAGCGCAAGGAAAAGGTTTCCGGCAACTGGGACAGCCTGCCCAAGACCGTCAAGGACATCGGCGAAAACGCCGAACAGATCTTCGCCGGGTACGAATCCCTCAAGGCCAAGATCGGCGCTGAAGAGATGAAGACCGTGCCCTACGGCGCCATCGCCGCCTGGACCCTGGCCGACAAGCTCGGCGCTGGCCTGCAGCAGCTCCTGGCTGGCGCCAGAAAGTTCTCGGTCACGGAAATCACCCGCGACGACATCGTCTCCGGGAACCGTGAGACAGCGCAGGAGACCGGCATCCGCTTCATCACCGACGTGCAGGACGAGATCGCCCGCAAGATCCTGTCCTAGAAATCAATGGCCAGAGACGGAACCGGCCTTGCACCGGTTCCGCCTCTGGCACCTCGCCCCGTCCTGTGCTACACGGCCGACGCGCCCGATGCCCAGGAGTAACACCCATGACCACCCGCCCCGATCATACCGAAAATTTTCCCGCCTCTCCGGAAGAGTGGCGGAACTTTCTGGCCCAAAGCCAGAAGACACAGCACGACCTGCTCGAACGCATCAAGGAGCTGAACTGCCTCTACGGCATCACCCGACTGGCGCAGCAGCGCGAACAGCCCCTGGAAGAACTGCTGACGGGCATCGCGGAACTCATCCGCGCTTCCTGGCAATACCCGGACATCGCCTGCGCTTCCATCCGCCTCGGAGACGCGATGCACAATTCGGGCAACTTCAAGCGCACGCAGTGGTGCCAGACAAGTCCCATCGTCATCGGCGCGGAGGAATGCGGTGCGGTGGACGTCTGCTATCTGGAAGAACGCCCGGAGTTCGACGAAGGACCGTTCCTGCGCGAAGAGCGCAGCCTCATCGACGCCGTGGCCGACCAGATCGGACGCATCGTGGCCCAGCGCCGCGCCGAGGAACAGATGCGCGCCCTGTCCCAGGAGCTGATCATGGCCCAGGAAAACGAACGCCAGCGCATCGCCCGCGAACTCCACGACCACCTGGCCCAGGATCTCTCCCTGGCCCGGGCGGACCTGGAACGCATCGGCTGCGGCCTGCCCGAGAGCGGCCCATGGCGCGCCCAGGCCGGGGTCATCGCCGAACGCCTCGGCACGGCCATCCGCTCCATCCGCGACCTGGCCTACGGGCTGCTCCCCCCGGGACTGACCGAACTCGGGCTGGTCGAAACCGTGCTCGCGCACTGCGAGGATTTCTCCCTGCGCAACGGCATCGCCGTGGACGTCTTTGCCGACGGGCTGAACGGCGTTTCCTTTGACTTCGACACGCAAATCAACATCTACCGCCTCATCCAGGAGGCCTTGAACAACGTGCGCAAGCACGCCAAGGCCAGCCGCGTGACCATCCGCCTGCTCGGCTCCTACCCGAACCTGCTGGTGCGCATCGAGGACGACGGCTGCGGAGCGGACATGGACCGCTGCCTGGCCCAGGCAGGACGCACCAAGCGCATGGGCCTGTGGAGCATGCGCGAAAGGGTCAGGCTGCTGGGGGGAAAACTCAGTTTCCGCTCCAAACCCGGCCAGGGACTGCACATCCGCATCGAAACCCCTCTCAACCGGAGCAGCCATGAGCACGCCTAAACGCATCCTGATCATCGACGATCACCCGCTCTACCGCGACGGCCTGAAGGCCCGCCTGGCGTCACGCCCCGACCTCTGCGTCGTCGGCGAGGCCGGAACCTGCGCCGAAGGGCTGCGCCAGAGCCAGAACCTGTCCCCGGACCTGGCCATCGTCGACATCTCCCTGCCCGACGGCAGCGGAATCGAACTGACCCGCGAGCTCCGCCTCGCCAGGCCGGACCTGCCCGTGCTCATCGTCAGCATGCACGCCAAGCTCGATTTCATCGCCGCCGCCTTCCAGGCCGGAGCCAGCGGCTACATGTCCAAGGAATCCGGAGGCGAAGGCATCCTGCAAGCCATCGGCACCGTGCTCTCCGGCGGGCAGTACCTCGACGGGTCCCTCTCCCCGTCCGTGCTGCGCAGATTGAACGACATCTCCGGACGCAAGGCCAAGACCGTGGACGCCTCCTACGGCAGCCTGTCCCTGCGCGAACAGCAGGTCATGCGGCTGCTGGCGGAGGGGCTCACGCCCGAGGAAATCGCGGCCAAGCTCTTTGTGTCCCGCAAGACCGTCCTCAACCACCGCTACGCCATCATGACCAAGCTCGGCATCAAGAGCCCCGTGGCCTTCGTCCGCCACGCGGCGCGCCTGGGGCTGATCGAAATCGAAGACTAGGCCGGGATCCGCGAATTCCGGCGTCCACGCCATTTGGTCCTTTACCCCCGCCTCGGATCATGGTTACAGGTGAAGCGCAACGCCGCGCAATCCCGTTCACGCCGGCCACACGTTCAAACAGTCCGTTTTCATCAAGGATTCGTCCATGTTCCGCTCTTTAGCATTTCTGACGCTGGTCATCCTGCTGGTTCTGGCCAACGGCTTTTTCGTCGCATCGGAATTCGCGCTGGTGGGAGTGCGCCGTTCGCGCATCGCGACCCTGGCCGACGCGGGCAACAGAAAAGCCAAACTCCTGCTGCGTCTCATCGATCACCTCAACGCATACATCTCCGCCACCCAGCTGGGCATCACCCTGTCCTCTCTGGCCCTGGGCTGGATCGGCGAACCGGCCATCGCCCGGCTGCTGGAACCGCTGCTCGAAGGACGGGTGCCCCCCGCCGTGCTGCACTCCATCTCCTTCGCCGTCGCCTTCAGCCTGATCACCTTCCTGCACATCGTGCTCGGAGAACTCGCGCCCAAGACCATCGCCCTGGAACGCGCCGAAAAAACGGCCCTGGCCATCGCCCTGCCCATGGAGATCTTCTACCGCCTCTTCTACTGGCCCATCCGCCTGCTGGACTGGTCCGGAACCCGCACGGTCCGGCTGCTCGGCTTCACCCCCAGCCCGCACCACGGCTCGGTCTACACCGAGGACGAACTGCGCATGCTCATCGACGCCAGCTACTCCAGCGGCCAGATCGAAGAGGAAAAACGCCGCCTCATCCGCCGCGCCTTCGACTTCAACACCACCGAGGCCTGCGAGGCCATGATTCCGCGCTCCGAGATCGCGGCCCTGCCCGTCACCTCCACTCTGGATGAAGTGCTCGACGCCTTCCGCATCCACGGCTACTCCCGCCTGCCGGTCTACGGGGAGGATTTGGACGACATGGTCGGCGTGCTCTTCCGCCAGGACATGGAGCCGTTCATGTCCCGCGAACCGGGGCTCGTCTTCTCCATGACCGCGCTGCTCCACCCGCCCACCTTCGTGCCCTCGGGCAAGCGGCTGGGCAGCCTGCTCAAGCAGATGCAGGCCACGCGCACCCATCTGATCTTCGTCATGGACGAATACGGCGGCCTGGAAGGGCTGGTCACTCTGGAGGATGTGCTGGAAGAGATCGTGGGCGAGATCAACGACGAATACGACGAGGAAGTGCGCTCCCAGATCGTGCGCGACGGCAAGGCCTTCATCCTCGACGGCATGCTCGCCGTGCGCGACCTGAACCGCAAGCTCGGCCTCAAGCTGCCCGAGGACGAGGCCTACACCACCGTGGCCGGATTCCTGCTCTCCGAAGCCGGAAGAGTCCTCGAAGCCGGGGATGAAGTGCCGATCAAGGAAGGCGTGTTCAAGGTCGAACGCCTCGAACGCCGCCGCATCGTACGCATCCGGTTCACGCCGACGCCGAGTGGTGAGTAGAAAAGGGGAAATTGGAAATGCCTCCAGCGGGCGGGACGCGCAAATCATCTGATATCCACGGTCTCGGCGGGACGCCGTTTGACTTGACGCTCAGACGCCCCTGAAAGCTCCGCTGGCTGACGGAAAGCCACCTCCGAAATCAAGCTTTGTGACCGCGTGTCCGATATACCGCGCAGGCTGCTCCGAAACCACAAAACCGCACCCCCTGCGTCCGAGCGGATCCACTTTCAAAACGCACAGAATCACTTCGCACCTTCCCACCAGCGGATGAAGTCCTGCGCCGCCCCGTCAATCCACACGGGCTCGCCGATTCTGGGCGTGAGCAGGCGAAAGTCCTTGTCCTTGGCGGCTTCGACAACGCGGACAAACGGTTCGTCCCACGAATGGCTGGCGATGGAAAACCGGCCGACGTGCGCGAGCATCATCGATTTTGCCCCGAGCTCATCGGCGGCACGCACGGCCTCTTCAGGCGTCATGTGGATAAGTGGCCAGCGGGGATCATATTGCCCGCCATCGAGGGCGACAAGGTCGAAGCTGCCGAAGGTGCGGGCGATCTCCGCGAAGTGCGGGCCGTATCCGGTGTCTCCGCTCAGGAATATCCGTCGCTGCGGCGTCTCCAGCACGAAGCCGGCCCACAGGGATTTGTTTTTCGAGAGCCCGCGGCCGGAGTAATGGCGGGCCGGAAGCACATGGATGGTCAAGCCGCTGTCGAACTGCATCGCCGCGTTCCAGTCGCCCTCCCGTAGCCGCTCTTTGGGATACCCCCAGCGCTCGAAATGCGCCCCGACTCCCAAAGGGCAGACAACGGCCCCCACCTTGGGCATCAGGTCCACGACAGTCTGGTGGTCGAGGTGATCCCAATGGTCATGCGAAATGAGAAGAACGTCGATCTTTGGCATATTTGCGGCTGCGCACAGGTCCGTTCCGGGAAATATCCTGTTGGCAAAGGAAAACGGCGCGCCGTGGTCGCTGAACACGGGATCGACCAGGATGCGCTTGCCGCCGAGTTGGATGAAATACGACGAGTGCCCCAGCCAGATCACCATGTCCCTGGAGCGGTCGAGGACTTGCGGGTCCGTCAGGTCGAGCCTGACCGTGGGCAACGGCTCTTCGGGACGCAGGCGTGCACTGCCTGCAAACAGATTGTCCCACAGGATCTTGAGGGTGCTCTGACCTTCGACCAGCATCGGGGTGGGCACGGTGTTTTGGAATTCCCCGCCTTTAAAATTGGACGAAGCCTGGAAGCCCGCCAACCGCTCGCCTTCGGGCTGACGGCCGAATTTATCCTGGCTCAGGATGGCGCAGGCGCCAAGGCCCAGGCCCACTCCGGCCAGGATGGTTGTCAGAAACATGTTGCGCAACCGCCTTCTCATTTCAGCTCCTTGCATCATGCCGGGTTGATCGACAGTGTATGGTTTCAGCCAGTTAGATACCACCCGAGGGTCGTCTACGGCATACTCAATCCTTGCAAATTCTTGCCTGATTCTGCTGAAGTGGGTCACCCGCGTGGCGAGGGACGACAAATCGGCGCCTCCCATGCCGAGTCTATTTTTCGAGCAGGATCGTGCCGGACAGCATCCCGATCAGTTCGCCTCCCTCAATCGCATGGCCAAGTTCATACAAGCCTGCGGCGGGCGCTGCCGGTCCGTAGAACATCACGACGTCGCCCCATGGCGCATAGTAGGCAAGGGTTCCGGGCTGAACACCGCGAACTGGCGGGGTGTTGGCAGTATCCAGTTTTTCCGGCGGATAGAAGATCTTCTCGTTGCTGCCGTAATTCTCCACCGCGAGAGTGAGCGGCAGTTGCCGCTGTAAATCCCTGGCGGCCTTGCTGTCATTGAGCGCAAAGACAATGCGCTGTCCACTGGCGTTGACGATCAGCTTCATGCCGCTCTCCTCCATGTTTGTTGCGCGCGGCGTGCCCTGTGCCGCGCCTAAACCTGCAATTCCGCTCATGACGAGAAGGACGAAGGCTCCAAGAACAATCCGTCCCCTGGCCAGCAGACTCCCCCGTGAACGTGCGCTCTTCATGGTGTACCTCTGCTTGGTATCCCCTTCTCCGGCCAGCAAGTCAGACCGGACGTTATCCCGATATCCGCGTTCCAACCGTCCCCACAGCGGCCAGTCCCGACCGGGGCGGATACTGGCCACAGTAAGGGCCATTCACTCGAGAACTTCGTAGTCCTCTTCAGCCACCGCCTCGAACCATTCGTTGGACCGCCCCTCTGCCGGGACTTCCACGGCCACATGAGCAAACCAAGAATCTTTGGCCGCGCCATGCCAGTGTTTGGTTTCCGGCGGAATATTGACCACGTCGCCAGGGTGAAGCGCTCTGGCCGGCTTTCCTTTTTCCTGATACCAGCCGCGTCCGCCGGTCACCAAGAGTATTTGCCCCCCGCCGTGGTGCATGTGCCAGAAATTCCGGCAGCCCGGTTCAAAAGTGACGTTCCAGATAGATACGCCTTCCTTGGAAAGCATTTCCAGATAACTGGCGCCGGTAAAAAACATTGCGTAGGCTTCGTTCAGGGCTCCTTTCGGAAATATGCCCTCTCCATTGAATGCAGTTCTCATATGATATGCTCTCCTGTTGTTTGATGGTCAGAAACGAGTGATTTTTTTGGGGTAATGGATATGGTTCATATACCGACCAAACATTCGATATTTCCGGGCAAAGAAAACCGGGCCCCCGGCGTGGAGCCGGGGATCCCGCTCACTCTGCCTTCGTCACACGTGAAGAGAGCGGTTTACTTGAGCGCCTTCGTGAAGAAGTCGGTCAGCTTGCCGAATGGGATCAGCCCCACCCGATCGTACAGATCCACATGTCCGGCGGCGGGAACGATGTAGAGTTCCTTCGGTTCGCCGGCCAGTCTGTACGCATCCTCGCTGAACTCGATGGAGTGCGCGTTCTGCCCGGCGATGAAGAGCATGGGGCGCGGCGAAATGGTCTCTATGTCGTTGAACGGGTAGAAGTTCATGAACTTCACGTTGCTGGTCAGCGTCGGATGGGTCGTCACCTTTGGCGACGATCCTTCCGGCGTGAATTCTCCTCTTGGAGTGCGGTAGAATTCAAAGAACTCAATCTCGATCGGATGCGACTTTTTGGTGATCTCATGCACCGTACCGCTGGTGTATTTGGTCTCGCCCCCGGTGAACTCCACATAGCGCTGCTCCGCCGCGTCCTTGATGATCCGCTTTCTCTGCTCCAGGGTCAGGGAGTGCCGCAGGGCGTTGCGATTGGCGGCGCCCATGTCATACATGCTCACGGTGGCGATGGCTTTGAGACGCGGGTCGATCTTGGCCGCGCTGATGGCGAAGCTGCCGCTGCCGCAGATGCCGATGACGCCGATGCGCTCCCGATCAATGAACGGCCTGGTGCCCAGAAAATCCACAGCCGCGCTGAAGTCCTCGGCATAGATGTCCGGGGAGACCGCGTTGCGCGGCTGCCCTTCGCTCGCGCCCCAGAAGGACAAGTCCAGGGACAGGGCGACGAAGCCCTGTTCGGCCATTTTTGTGGCGTACAGATTCGCGCTCTGTTCCTTTACCGCGCCCATGGGGTGGCCGACGACGATGGCGCCGTATTTCTTGTTTTTGTCCATGTTCTTGGGCGTGAACAGATTTCCGACGACCTTCATCGTATACTGGTTCGGAAACGAAACCTTCTGCACGTCCACCGCGCTGCTGGTGTAAAAATTATCCGCGTCCACCGGCTTGTCCTGCGCCCAGACGCAGTCGCCCAGGAGCGTTGTAACGCTGACTACCAAAGCCATTATGCAAAATTGGATCATTGTGTTCATATGCACCTCTGCATGTTTTTGGTGTCGTGGAGAGTTGTTGTAACGGGCTTCAGCCGGGCGGAAGTCCGTTACAGCGCGGCCCTGAGCACCTCGACAATGTCCGCTTCCGTCATGGCCGGACGCGCCGGGAGGTCGCCGTTCTCGTCGCGGATGATTTTCAGGGTGTCCCTGGCGTAGGTCTCGATCAACTCGTCGCCGATCCCCAGCTCCGAGAACCGCGTCGGGCAGCCGATGGACTTGAGGAAGGCCTCGAAGCGGTCGATGCCTTCCATGGCGCAGGCCAGATCATCAGTACCGGCCGGCACGCCCATGACCCGCTGCGCGAACTGCGCGAACTTTGCAGGACGAGCCTTGGCCGCGAAGCGCATCCAGGCCGGATTGATGATGGCCAGCCCGGCGGCGTGCGTCACGTCATGGTAGGCCGACACGGTGTGCTCGATCATATGCACCGGATACGCCCCGTTGGTGCCGACCTGCACCCAGCCGATCAACGCGACCGAAGCCGCCCACTGCACCTGGGCGCGTGCTTCGAGGTCCGCGCCGTCGGCAATGGCTCTGGGGCCCCATTCCATTGCCGTCAGGATGACGCCTTCGGCGAAGCGATCCTGCAGAGGCGTGTTGTAGACGCCGTTGAAGTAGGATTCGGTGACATGGGTGATGAGATCGCACACGCCGTAGGCCGTCTGATCCTTGGGCACGCTGAGGGTCAGCTCCGGATCGATGATGGCCGCTTTCGGGTACAGGAGCGGAATCTGGATGAAGGATTTGACCTTGCTCTCCTCGTTGGTGATGACCGCGCCGCAGTTCGTCTCGGAGCCGGTGGCCGCCAGCGTGGGCACGGTTATGACGGGCAGGGCCCGCGTCGGCACATACACGTTGTCCTGGCCGTGCAGGATCATGTCCCAGGGATCGCCGTCGTACAAGGCCGCGGCCGAAATGACTTTGGACGCGTCCATGACGCTGCCACCGCCCAGGGCGATGATCATGTCGCAGCCTTCCTTGCGGGCGATGGCCGCGCCGCGGGCGACGGAGGTGATGCGCGGGTTGGGTTCGACGCCGGTGCATTCGGCGAAGGTTATGCCAGCGGCCTGCAAACTGGCCACGGCTCGGTCAAAGACGCCGCAACACTTGACGCTGCCGCCACCGGTCACGAGCAGGGCCTTGCGGCCGTATTCGCCAGCCACTTCGCCCAGACGGGAAAGGTTGCCTGCGCCGAAAATGATTTTCGTAGGATTGTGGAATGTGAACTGCATATGATTCTCCTTGCCCCGAAATGCGGAGCGTCCATATTTCATGACATTCTTGCCTGCCAGCCCGCTCCGCCAGGATCGGCGGCTCTCGCGGACGCATCCGTCCACGGCGGGCTTGCCCATTCTTGAAGGGACATCTACGTCGAAAAAAGCCGAAGCGGGTAGAACGATCCTCTCGAATTCTTGCCCGATCATCCGAAAGTTCGAAGCAATGGATTGTTCACGCCGGGAGAGTTCTGATAGGGTCCATGGAAAGGAGAAACGACAATGGCAACCAGCACGAATCTGGCTTTGGACGGCGGTTTGTTCGATGCGCGCGAAGCGTTGGGAGAGAAGGTCGCGAGGCGGACAGAACATGACAATGCGGTGGAGACGGCGATTCCCGGATTGAGCCTGTTTCGATACGCAGCCCCCAGCGAACCGGTGAGCTACATGCACGAACCGAGCATCTGCCTCATCGCCCAGGGCGCCAAACGCGTGTTTCTCGGCGAGGAGGAATACGTTTACGACGAGAACCACTTCCTCATCACTTCGGTCGGGCTCCCGATAGTCGCGCAGATCATTCAGGCGAGTCCGGACAAGCCGTACCTGGGCATTGTCCTCAAGCTGGATCTACGCGAGCTTGCGCAACTCATGGTCGACAGCAGCCTGCCCATCTCCCGTGGGCAGCAGGCAGGACGGGGTATGGCCGTCGGCAAACTGAGCGTGCCGCTGCTCAATGCCTTCGAACGCCTCATCGACCTGCTCGACGGGCCGAGCGACATACCGGTCCTTGCACCGCTCGTACAGCGTGAAATACTGTACCGCATGCTGATGAACGATCAGGGACCGCGCTTGCGGCAGATTGCTACTGCCGGTAGCCACAGCCACCAGATCGCCAAGGCGCTGGATTGGCTGAGAGACAATTTCAGCAAACCCCTCAAAGTCGACGAACTTGCCTCATCCGCCGGGATGAGCACATCCACGTTCCACCACCATTTCCGGACAATGACGGCCATGAGCCCGCTACAGTACCAGAAATGGATCCGCCTGCACGAGGCCCGTCGGCTCATGCTGACGGAACATCAGGATGCGACCGGCGCGGCATTCCAGGTCGGTTACGAGAGCCCATCCCAGTTCAGCCGCGAATACAGCCGCCTGTTCGGCGCGCCGCCGCTACGGGATATCAAGAAATTGCAGCGGATTTCTGAATGAAAAGGTCAGGAACGGCACGGACCGGCCTCCGTCTCCCGCTCCGCACGCACCGCGGCGATGATGGAGTCGAGAACTCCCGGAAACAGGGCATCGAGATCTTCCCTTCGCAAGCTGTTGACCCACTCCTTGCCTTCATGCCTGGCGAAAGCACTCCAAAAATCATCAACATATTGAAATAGTGAAATAAAAATCGATCGTCCCACGCAACAAGGAGGACACATGAACGTGATCGCAGTGAATGGCAGCCCCAGGAAGACGTGGAACACCGCAAAGCTGCTTGAACAGGCTCTGGCGGGCGCAGCCGGGAGCGGGGCCGAAACCGAGATGGTGCATCTCTATGACCTTGAATTCAAGGGCTGTGTTAGCTGCTTTGCCTGCAAAAAAATTGGCGGCAAGCATTATGGCCGTTGCGCTGTCAACGACGGCCTGACGCCCATCCTGAGGAAAATTTCGGAGGCGGACGCCCTCATCCTGGGCAGCCCCGTCTATTTCGGCGCCGAAACCGGCGAAATGAGGTCGTTTCTTGAACGCCTCATGTTTCCGTTTCTGACCTACACTCCCGATTATGCATCCATCTTCCCCGGCAAGCTCCGGGTCGGGCTGGTCTATACGATGAATATCCCCGAAAAAGCTTTGCCCACCTACAACTACGACAAGATTTTCGCCGCCACTCAGAGGTCTCTGACTCGAATCTTCGGGAACTGTGAACTCTTGCTGAGTACCGACACGTACCAGTTCAGCGACTATTCGAAATATCTTTCGACGGGCTTTGACGCGGAGGCCAAAAAGAAGCGGCATGAGGAAATCTTCCCGCAGGATTGCAGGCGTGCATTCGAGTTAGGGACGAGGCTCGCAGGCGTCGTTCAGGCGTGATGAAAACAGAAACGGCACCTCTTTGATGCCGAATTCGAGAAAAAAAATCGCCCGCCGAAATCCCGGTCCGAGCGGTTCGGGCCGTTTCGGGCCGGAGGCGCCGACTGTCCGACTGATCCAGGCATCGTTTGCTTCCCCGCTGCCCTCACGCTCAACGCGCAAAACGATGTTCCCGCAACTTCGCCGCCCGAAGCGCAAACCGAAGTTCCCGCACGCGGCGGGGAAGCATTACGAGGCCGGAGAAGGAGTTTCGGCGGCCCCGGCCCGAATCACCCCGGTTCGCGGCCGCCCTGCCTCCATCACCTTAGATATCGATCTTGGTCCCCGAATAGGTGAACGCGTTCCTGTTCATCTTGATGAACGTCCCCTTGTCGATGCCCACGGCCTTGCCGCACTCGCACCAGACCTTGCCGTCCCGCTCCTCCAGAATCCAGACCTTTTCGATCCGTTCCCGGTGGCATCTCAGAACCTCACCCGGCCCCAGCTTGCGGTAGCGCCACAATTTCTTGCGGCAGGCGGCGCACTTGATGACCAGCATTATTCCGGCACGCTCTCCATCCCGGCCCATTTCGGTTCGTGCAGGGGCAGGATGTGGTCGGCCAGGGTCTTGGCCCGGACCAGGGTTTCGTAGGCCAGATAGGGATTCACGTTGGTGCCGGGAGGGATGACCTCCATCTCCATGGCCGTCACGGCCTTGGGCGGGTAGAGGTTTTCGAGGATGGTGCAGAAGCCGCAGATCAGCACGCTGCCCTTGTCCGTCTCCACGCGCACGGACATGCCGCCCTCGGTGTGGGCCGGGGTGTGGATCATGGTGATGCCGGGGACGATCTCCGTGTCGCCCGTCAGGGCCACGACCTGACCGTTCTCCTCCGCCTCTTCGATGTAGTCCTCCAGATAGCGGAAATCCAGCGGATGCGGATCGTGGATGCGCTCCAGTTCCTTCTCGTGCACGTAGATCTTCGCGTTGACGCACTTGGCATCGTTTTCGCAGTGGTCGTTGTGCAGATGGGTATGCAGGATGATGTCTATGTCCTCAGGCGCAAGGCCGTATTTGGCCAGCCCTTCCTCGAAGCCGTAAATCTTCCCGCCGATGGCCTTCTCCCGTTCTTCGGAAACGACCGGGCGCATCTCGCCGGTATCGACCAGGATCTTCTTGTCGCCCCCCTCCAGGTACCAGCAATAGATGGGAATGGTGTACGGGGTGCCGTAGTCGTGCTGATAGGTCATCATGCCCTTGTCGAAGACCTTGGTGCCCATGACAATGGGATGGATGATGTAGGCCATGCTTCCCGCTCCGTGATATGTTGGAATCGTTGTCGATGCGCTGCGGCCGCTCACACCGGTCAGAGTTCGGCCGTGTCCAACCGTAAACCGCTGTAGCCCGTGTGCACGGGGCAGTCCAGATGGTCGCGCAGGTAGGCGATGGCGCCCTCCCCTGTGCAGTGACACGGAATCATAAGACCGGGATTCAAGTCCCGCAAGGACTGAGCTGTTTTTTCCAACCGCTCCCGGCTGGCCGATCCCAGATGCAATCCGCCGATCACGGCGCGGATGCGACTCTCGCCGGTGACTTCACGCAGATGGGAGAGGGTGTTGATGAGACCCGCGTGGCAACAGCCCACGCAGACGATGAGGCCCTTGTCTGTACTGACCCACAGGGCCTGGTCGTCGCTGACGGGATCGGCGCGCAAGGCATGGGGATCAAAAAAGAACGGGCCACCCGCATCCTCGAAATCCGTCCACCTCGGAATCGAACCGCTCAGGCCGATCCGGTCGCCGATCAGCTGCGAGCCGCCGTTCCAGTGCATGCGCTCGATAGGCAGGGTGGCCAGGGCCCGCATGGAGAACATGGGCATGCGGATGTCCCGCGCCTGGCCGTCGCGAATGCTGTAGCGGGGTTCGGTCACGCCGCTGTGGCAGTAGACATGGACATGCGGCGCGGCACCCAGCACCATGGGCACCGCGCCGGTATGGTCATAGTGGCCATGGCTGAGCACGAGCGCATCCGCGCGTCCCAGATCGACGCCAAGAGCGCGGACATTTTCGGCCAGGGCCGTGCCCTGGCCGGTATCAAGCAGATAGCGCCGGTCGCCGCGCTCTATCCACAGGGCGAAGCCATGCTCCGCCAGACAGCAGCAACCGGCCTGATTGTCGACCAGCACCGTCAGCACGGTCTTCTGCATGATGCGTACTCCACAATCAGAGGTTCTGTTTCACAAGCGGCAGCTCCAGCAAGGGCGTGACCACGCTGCGCATGATTTCCGCAGTGGGGCTTGCGGCATGATGCATGACGAAGGCCTCGCCCATGTCCCCAGCTTCGGCCACCATCGGATCAATGGGGATGGAGCCCAGAAAGGGCACGCCCATGTCGTCGGCCATGCGCTTGCCGCCGCCGGAACGCAGGATGTGTGTCACCTCGCCGCATTTGGGGCACACGAAACCGCTCATGTTCTCGACCACGCCCAGAACCTTCATGCCGACCTGGGCGCAGAAGGTGATGGACTTGCGCACGTCCATGGCCGCCACGCGCTGCGGCGTGGTCACGACCACGGCTCCGTCGATGGGGTTGATGAGCTGACAGATGGAGAGAGGCTCGTCGCCGGTGCCGGGAGGGGCGTCGATGATCAGATAGTCCAGATCGCCCCAGGCCACGTCCTTCAAAAACTGCTTGATGACGTTGCCCTTGACCGGGCCGCGCCAGATCACCGCGTCATCGGGATTGCGCAGCAGAAAGCCCATGGACATGACTTTGAGATGCCCGAGCTCCACCGGCACAAGGCCGTCGGGCCCGGCCTCGATGTTCGCCCCTTCCAGGCCGAGCATGGTCGGCACGCTGGGCCCGTGGATGTCGACGTCGAGAAGCCCGACCTTCTTGCCCGCGAGCATGAGCCCCATGGCCAGGTTCACGGCCACCGTGCTCTTGCCCACCCCGCCCTTGCCGGACATGACCATGATCTTGTGCCCGATATGACACAGCCTCGACTGCAGAGCCCGACGGTCCTCGAAATCCTGATCGTTCTCGCCCTGCTGACGCTTGGACGCGGAACAGCTCGAATCCTTGCAGGACTCGCACGATCCGGCCCTGGGGGCGCTGTTTTCCATATTCTCCATTCACGTTCTCCACGATGCGCGGTTAGTTGTTGCTCGGCCCATGCCTCTCCTGCGTCCGCGGCCTCTGCCGCGGCAGCCCGGCATGTCGAAGGTTTCATCCAGATTGCCACGCTCCCAGGCCTCGATGACCTGTTCCAGATCGCCGGCCACGAAGCCGACCACGTTGATCCCGCCGGCGAGGACGGCTTCCTGCATGGGCCGGGAAATGGCCCCGCAGATCAGCGTGCCGACGCCCAGCCGAAGCAGGTCTTCCGCCCTGTGCAACGGCTCGTCACGGACCAGGACATGCTCTTCCCGTTCTCCGGCTCCTTCCGGCAGCAGCAGGATCCGCCCGCCGACGTCAAAGACCGGCGCTATGCGATCCTGCCAGTGGTGCAAAGCGATGCGCGACATTGAAGCTCCTCTTTGCCCAACGCAAAGCATGAGGCGTGCCGTCTCAAAAAACCGCCTGAAAGACAGGGCAAACCACTGATTAAAAAGAGTTTTTCTGCAAACGATCAGGAGGCGGAGGTGCACCGGCGCACCACAAGCAGGCAAACAAGTAGCCCCGACGCTACTCTTTCGGGACAGACCGGCCGTCGCGCTCGGGCAGGGCCATGCCAAGGCGCTTCATGCGCCGAAAGAGCGTGGTCTTGTGGATTCCAAGCTCGCGCGCAGCGGCCAATCGGTTGAAGCTATTGCGCTCCAGGGCGGCATGGATGGCCTGCCGGTCGAGCATGTCGTGCATCGTGCGACCTTCGACGCACTGGCGGCGGGGGACGAGACGGGTCAATTCCTCCGGCAGGTGATCGATGTCGATGCGGCCTTCGCCGCACAGCACGAAAGCACGCTCGATACAGTTCTCCAGTTCCCGGATGTTGCCCGGCCAGTCGTAGGCCATGAGCAAAGACAGGGCTTCGGTGCCGATTCCCGTGACCGAGCGGCCCTGAACGCGGTTCAGGCGGCGGATGAACTGCTCGACCAAGAGCGGCAGGTCGTCCTTGCGCTCCCGCAAGGGGGGCAGTTCCAGGCGGATGACGTTGATGCGGTAGTAGAGGTCTTCGCGGAACGCGCCTTCACGGATCAGATCGCCAAGATTGCGGTTGGTGGCCACGATGACCCGGGCGTCGGTGGATTCGGTTCCGGAGGAACCGAGCGGCTCGAAGGTCCGCTCCTGCAGGACGCGCAAAAGGCGCACCTGAAGGGCCGGGCTGATTTCCCCGATCTCGTCCAGGAAAATCGTCCCGCCCCGGGCCTGGGCGAAGCGGCCGAGCCGGTCGCGGGTCGCGCCGGTATAGGCCCCGGCCTTGACGCCGAAGAGTTCGGATTCGAGCAGGGTGTCGGGCAGGGCGGCGCAGTTGACGGCGATGAAAGGTCCGTTCGCATGGGCGCTCAGGGAGTGGATGGTGCGGGCGAAAAGCTCCTTGCCGGTGCCGGTCTCGCCGGTCAGCAGGACGGTGCTCGGACTGGCGGCGATGGCGGGAAGCATGGAGAAGAGCTTGTGCATACGCGGGCTGCGGCTGAAGAGTTCGCCGACGTGATAGCGGCCCTCGAGCTCGCGCTTCAATGCGTCGACTTCCGAAAGATCGCGGAATGTCTCGGCCCCGCCCATGACCTGGCCGTTCTCATCGCGAAACACGGCCGTGGACACGCTGATGGGAATACGCTCCCCCTGTGCCGTGATGATGTATCCGCAGGTCCCGATACGGGGTTTGCCGCTGCCCAGCGTGTCCTGCAAGGGGCAGTTGTCCCCGCACAGGCTGGAGCGGAAAACCTCAGAGCACAGGCGTCCAATGGCTTCGGACCGGGGTACGCCGGTGATCTCTTCGGCGGCGCGGTTGAAGGACGTGATGCGCCACTGGAGATCGACGGTGAACACCCCGTCGGAGATGCTCTCAAGAATGGCGTCGGTGGGCGTGCGTACGGTGACGTGCTTCGTGGGCTGGGACATGGCTTTTCTTGACCTTCTCGGCCACCCCGGTCAAGAGCGCCGCCAACAAAAAGGGGCGGAAGAGATGCACTCTCCCGCCCCGCGCGCGACAAACCGGCAAAGGACTAGACCTTGGCGGCGGTCTTCAGATCCGCGACGGCGTCGGTCACTTCCCAGGGGAAGACGACGTCCTCGCGGCCGAAATGGCCGTAGCAGGCGCTTTTTCTGTAGATGGGCTGAATGAGGTTCAGGCGCTTGATGATGTAATAGGGGCGCAGGTCGAAGACCTCTTTCACGGCCTTGGTCAACACCTCGTCGGGCACCACGCCGGTGCCGCCGGTGGTGACCAGCACGGAGACCGGCTCGGCCACGCCGATGGCGTAGGCGATCTGCACTTCGCAGGTTCCGGCCAGACCGGCGGCGACCACGTTCTTGGCCACGTAGCGGGCCATGTACGCGCCGGAGCGGTCGACCTTGGACGGGTCCTTGCCGGAGAACGCCCCGCCGCCATGATTGCCCATGCCGCCGTAGGTGTCGTTGATGATCTTGCGTCCGGTCAGGCCGCAGTCGGCCAGGGGGCCGCCGGCCACGAAGCGTCCGGTGGTGTTGATGTAGATGCGGGTGTTCGCGTCCATCATCTCGGCGGGCATGACCTTGGCGATGACCTCGCGTTTGATGCCGTCCACGATCTCGTCATAGGTCACTTCGGGGGTGTGCTGGGAGGACACGACCACGTTGTCGATGCGCACGGGCTTGCCCTTGCGGTATTCAACGGAGACCTGGGTCTTTCCGTCCGGGCGCAGGAAACCCAGGATGCCGCTCTTGCGCACCTCGGCCAGCCTGCGGCTCAGGCCGTGAGCGTAGTAGATGGGCGCGGGCATGAGCGCGCTGGTCTCGGTGGTCGCGTAGCCGAACATCATGCCCTGGTCGCCCGCGCCCTGATCCTCGGGCTTGGCGCGGTCCACGCCCATGGCGATGTCCGGGGACTGCTTGTCGATGGACGACAGCACGGCGCAGGTGTTGGCGTCGAAGCCCATGTCGGAGCTGACGTAACCGATCTCGCGCACCGTGGAGCGCACGATCTCGGGCAGATCGGCGTAGGCATCGGTGGTGATCTCACCGGCGATGACGGCCATGCCGGTGGTGACCAGGGTTTCGCAGGCCACGCGCGAACGGGGGTCCTGGGCCAGGAGGCAGTCGAGCACGGCGTCGGAGATCTGGTCCGCGATCTTGTCCGGGTGGCCCTCGGTCACGGATTCGGAAGTGAACAGATAATGGTCGGCATTGAGTATCATGAAAAATCTCCTTTTACATAGGGAGGTTGTTAATAACGGTAATGATCGGGCTTGAACGGGCCGGTCACGGGCACGCCGATGTAGTCGGCCTGCTCCTTGGACAGGGTTTCAAGCTCCACGCCCAGACGCGCCAGGTGCAGGCGGGCCACCTCCTCGTCCAGGATCTTGGGCAGGGTCATGACCTGCGGAGGATAGTCGTTCTTGGCCAGATCGAGCTGGGCCAGTACCTGGTTGGTGAAGGAGTTGGACATGACGAAACTGGGGTGGCCCGTGGCGCAGCCCAGGTTCACCAGACGCCCTTCGGCCAGGACGATGAGGCTCTTGCCGGAAGGCAGGATCCACTTGTCCACCTGGGGCTTGACCGTGATCTTGGCGCAGCCGGGGGTGTTCTCCAGGAAGCCCATGTCGATCTCGTTGTCGAAGTGGCCGATGTTGCAGATGATGGCCTCGTCCTTCATGGCCAGCATGTGCTCAGACCGGATGACGTGGTAGTTGCCCGTGGCCGTGACGAAGATGTCGGCCTCCTGGCAGCCCTTGGCCATGGTCGTGACCTCGTAGCCTTCCATGGCCGCCTGCAGGGCGCAGATGGGGTCGACCTCGGTGATCAGCACCCGCGCGCCGAAACCGCGCATGGACTGGGCGCAACCCTTGCCCACGTCGCCGTAGCCGCAGACCAGCACGACCTTGCCCGCCACCATGATGTCCGTGGCGCGTTTGATGCCGTCGGCCAGGGACTCGCGGCAGCCGTAGAGGTTGTCGAACTTGGACTTGGTCACGGAGTCGTTGACGTTGAAGGCCGGGAAAAGCAGCTCGCCGTTTTTGGCCATCTGGTAGAGGCGATGCACGCCGGTGGTCGTTTCCTCGGATACGCCGCGGATGCGGGCGGCGATCTTCGTCCACTTCTGCGGGTCGACTTTGGCGCTTTCGATGAGGCGGTCAAGCACGCAGCGGAACTCCTTGTTGTCCGTGGCGCGGGACAGCAGGGACGGGTCCTTCTCGACCTTCACGCCCTCGTGCACCAGGAGCGTCGCGTCTCCGCCGTCGTCGACGATGAGGTCCGGGCCGGTGCCGTCGGGCCAGGTCAGGGCCATTTCCGTGCACCACCAGTAGTCTTCCAGGGTCTCGCCCTTCCAGGCGAAGACCTTGGCCAGGCCCTCGGCCACCACGGCGGCCGCGGCGTGGTCCTGGGTGGAAAAAATGTTGCAGGAGGCCCAGCGCACATCCGCGCCCAGGGCATGGAGGGTCTTGATGAGCATGGCCGTCTGGATGGTCATGTGCAGGCTGCCGGTCACGCGCCGGCCTTTAAGAGGCTTGGCGTCGCCGTACTTGTCGATGAGCGCCATGAGTCCGGGCATCTCGCGCTCGGACAGCTGCATCTCCTTGGAACCCCAATCAGCCAGACTCATGTCGGCGACCTTGTGATCAAGCTTTGAGTCAATGGGTAACGTCATGTTTTCTCCTTTCCGTAAAGTGTGGCCATGGCCACCTGATGTTAAACTGAAAAATGTTCCCGGCGGGCGGTGATGAGCATGAGGGTGAGCCCCAGATTGACGGGGTGCTCTTCACAGGTCAGATCCTGAAATCCGGCCCGCTCAAGCCACTGGCGAAGGTCGTCGGGGGCGAATCCCAGCCAGCGGTCGCCGTAGCTCGTGCGCAGGGTCTCGTTGTCGTGCGGCAGAAAGTCGGCCAGCACCGCCTGGCCGCCGGGCCGCACCACCCGCCCCATCTCGGCGATGCCGTCCTGGGGCGCGGCCAGATGATGCAGCACCAGGGACATGATGGCCGCATCGGCCTCACCGTCGCGCAAAGGCAGGTGCTCCAGATCGCCGATGCGCAGGCTCACTTCCGGCCCCTCGGGCAGAAGCTTGGCCGCCGCGTCGAGCATGCGCGGGGAGTTGTCCACCCCGATGACCCGCCCGGCGACTCCGGCCAGATGGCCAAGCAGCAGGCCCGGCCCGCAACCCAGGTCCACCACCGTGTCCGCCGGCCCCTCGGCGGCGGCCAGACGCTTCAGGATGGCCGGCCCCAATGCGAAGTCGCCCAGCATCTCGCGGCTCAGGCGGTTCCAGTCCGAGGCGACGGAGTCAAAAAAGCGGGTCGTGGAGAGGCGGCGGTCATTCAGCACCTGCGCGGCTCGGTCCAAATCCTGGCGGTGTTCGGGCAGGTCTTTGAGCCCCTCCTGCACGGCGGCGAGCAGGGCGCGGGAACCGTTGGCCGTGGACGACGAATAAAAGGCCCACAGGCCGTGGCGCTGGCAGGCGACCAACCCGGCGTCCATGAGGATCTTGAGATGCCGCGAGATGCGCGACTGGCCCATGTCCAGAACCTGCACGATCTCGCCCACGTTGAGTTCGTGGGCGGCGAGCACGCCGATGAGGCGGAGCCTGGTTTCATCGGCCAGGGCCTTGGTCTGGGTCAACAGTTTCATGGATGTGGCAGCCTTTATTTTTCTATATCAAGATATCCTGATATAGTATTGTCTACATGCCCCGTCCGCAAAGGTCAAGAACCTGTCTTGCGCGGCGCAGGCAAGATGGTTAGGCAGAGAACATGCACAAGCGCGAAAAAAAAGTACGCTCTGTTTCCGAAGCGCTCGACTCCATTCTGGGCACGCCGGAAGCCGCCCTGGAACTGGCCATCGCCCGGCTGTGGCGCCATTGGCCGCAAATCCTGGGCGAGGACATCGCGGCGATGATCCGCCCCTTGGGGCATCGCCAGACCACCATGCTTCTGGGCGCGACCAACTCCATGGTCATGCAGGAGTTTTCCTATTTCGCGCAGAACATTCTGGACAAGGCCAACGAATTTCTGGGCAACGCCTATTTTCAAAAGGTCCAGATCGAACTCATGGCCGGACGGCCCGCCCTGGACGAGTCCCTGCTGCCGAAAATCCCGCCCCCGCCCAAGCCGCCGGAGCCGGACGTCCTAGGCAACCTGCTGCCCTGCATGGATCCTTCCTCGCCGGTAACGTCGTGCTACCGCGCATATGTCAAGCATTTCCGGCCGGATCTGCTCGGCCCGGAGGACGAATGAGCAAACTCCCTCTCTTCATCCTCGCCATCCTTGTATTCCTGGCCGGGAGCTCTCACGCCGACACGGACGAGATCCTGCGCGACTACATCCCCAGCGGCAGGATCACCCGCTTCGAGGAGCCGGTGCGGTTCTGGATAGGCGGCAAGGACCGCCTCGAAGGACAATACTACATCGACACGGTGATGAACGAAGTTCGGCGCATCATCCCGGAGCTGCAATTCAGCCAGACCTCGTCCGCAAGCCAGGCCAACGTCCGCTTCTACCTGACCGACTCCAAGGAGGAATGGCAGGAGGCGGTGACCAAAAGCTCCCAGGGCATGGCCGGATGGAAGGAAATGGGCGATCTCATTCGGGGCTTCACCCTGCTGGCATCAAGCGGAGGGGTCATCAAAAAGGCGGACATCGTGCTGCACCTGGACTTCCAGACCTCCGGAGGCCAGAAACTCTGGATCGTGCGCCACGAACTCATGCACGCGCTGGGGATCATGACCCACCCCAGGAAGACCCTGGACACGGTCCTCAACTCCAGACAGGCCCAGGAAGAAAAAAACAGCGTCTTTTCAGACTCCGACATCCTGGTGATCAAAACCATGTACAGTCCGAACCTCTCGGCGGGAAATTCCTGGTAGGAATCGACATCTCAAATCTTGACAGCCAACCTGTCTTTCCCTAATGGATTTTTTCCCTGCTGGGCGATCGTTCAACGGCAGGACAGCGGACTCTGACTCCGTCAATCTTAGTTCGAATCTAAGTCGCCCAGCCACCGCGTCCCCATCGTCTAGCTCGGTCCAGGACACCGGCCTTTCACGCCGATAACAGGGGTTCAAATCCCCTTGGGGACGCCACACACGACCATAACGGGATTTATCCCGCCCCCCCGGAGGTTCCGGGAAACATCACCCAAGGCCCCGAGCGAACGTTCGGGGCTTTTTTTCGTCTTTTGATAAAGAACCTTGGTTCACGCCAACGTGATCGACCAAGCCGCCAATCAACCCATTTCCAACCGACTCCCCGCTTTCCAGCAAAACGCCTTCACCTTGGAGACATGAAAACCCGCTGCGGATATCCTTCGTTTACAGTATCTGACCGAGAAACTCCCGCGTGCGGGGCATCTGCGGTGCGTTGAAAATGGCGTCCGGGCCGCCCCGCTCCAAGATCACCCCCTCGTCCATGAAGGCCACGGAATCGGCCACCTCGCGGGCAAAGCCCATCTCGTGCGTGACCACCATCATGGTCATGCCGTCGTCGGCCAGCTGGCGCATGACGGACAGCACCTCGCCCACCAGTTCGGGGTCCAGGGCCGAGGTGGGTTCGTCAAAAAGCATCACCTCCGGCTCCATGGCCAGGGCCCGGGCGATGGCCACGCGCTGCTTCTGGCCGCCCGAGAGGGTCTGGGGGTAGGCGTCCTCCTTGTCGCCGAGGCCCACCTTGTCCAGGTAGCAACGCCCCAGTTCGCGGGCTTTTGCCTTGGACATGCCGCGCACCTGGATCGGCCCTTCGATGACGTTGCCGAGCACCGTCATGTGCGGAAACAGGTTGAAGTGCTGAAAAACCATGCCCACCCGCGAGCGCAGGGCGTTGATGAAGCGTTCGTCGCCATGGACGAGCTGTCCGCCCACCCGGATCTCGCCCTGGTCGTACGTCTCCAGATAGTTGACGCAGCGAAGCAGGGTGCTCTTGCCCGAGCCGCTGGCTCCGATGACGCAGACCACGTCGGACGGCATGATCGCCATGTCGATGCCCCGCAGCACATGATGTTCGCCGAACCACTTGTTCAGCCCCTGTATTTCGATGACCGGAGTCTGAGACACCGCTCCCTCCCGTGGTTTGAAGATTGTGTCGTTACCGGGCCACGCGCGTGACGTCGCGCGCAGCGCCGCGCATCCGGCTATGACTGCGCCGAGACGTCGAGCCGGGCCTCCAGGGCGCGGAACAGCCAGCTGAACACAGCCGTGTACAGCAGATAGAACATGGCCGCGATGAACAGCATCTCCATCATCATGAAATTGGACGAAGCCAGCTGCTGCGACTTGAGCAGCAATTCGTTGATGGTGATGGTGCTGGCCAGGGACGAGTCCTTGAGGGCGATGATGAACTGGTTGCCCAGCGACGGCACCGCGCGCTTCAGGGCCTGGGGCAGGATGATGCGCACCATGGCCCGGGGATAGGTCATGCCCAGGCTGCGGGCCGCCTCCATCTGCCCGGTGGAGATGGAGACGATGGCGCCCCTGAATATCTCGGCGATGTAGGCGCCGTTGTGGATGCCCAAGGCGAGCACGGCGGAGGTCAGAGCGTTCAGCCCTGCCAGGCTGCGCAGGCCGAAATAGATGAACAGCAGTTGCAGCAACAGCGGCGTGCCGCGCACCACGTAGATGTAGGCGCGGGCGGGAATGCTGAGCAATCGGCGTTTGGAGATGCGCATGAACGCCGTTCCAAGGCCCAGGGCCACGCCCAGAGCGATGCCCAGGGCCGAAACCTTGAGCGTCATCCACGCCGCCGGAAGAAAATAGGGGAGATACTTGGGCAAAGCCGCAAAGTCGAAATACATGCGAGTGTCCGGTTTCTTGAGGGTTGAGACAGACCGGGGCGTTGCGCCCCGGCGCAATGTCGTCGCCGGGCGGCGGCTACTTCGAGGTGATGTCGATACTTAGCCACTTGACGCTCAAACGCGCCAGGGTGCCGTCTTCGCGCATGCCCTTGAGGATCTGGTCCACGGCCGCGAGAAGGGTGTCGTCATTGGTGTTGAAGGCTACGGCGATGTCCTCGCTGCGCAGGGGAGCGCCCAGGGGAGCGATCTCGAACCTGCCGGAATTCAAGGCGTTCACGCCCACGACTCGGTCGGTGATAACGCCGTCCACCACGCCGTTCGACAGCTCGGTCAGCGTCTGGGTATCATCCTTGTAGAGCTTGACCTCGCCCACGCCAAGCAGGGCCGCGTCGGCGGCAAAGGTTGTCCCCGTGACCACGCCCACGGTCCGCCCCCGCAGGTCTTCGGGAGAGGTAAAAGGCGAATCCTTCATCACCATCATCTGCGCCCCGGAATAATAGTATGGCGTGGAGAAATTGACCACCTTGAGCCGGTCCTCGGTCACGGCCATGCTGCCCAGGATGCCGTCGTACACGCCGGAGCGCAGTCCCTCGATAATGCCGCTCCACTCGGTGGTCACCGGCTTGAGGGTCACGCCCAACCGGGTGGCCACCTCGCGGGCCACATCCACGTCAAATCCGACCAGCTCATTGTTTTCGTTGAAAAAATTGAAAGGCGGATAGCCACCGCTCATGGCAAAACTGATCTCGCCTGCCTTGCGCACACGTTCGAGGGAATCAACCTCCGTGTCGGAACAGGCAACGAGCCCAAGGAAAAGAAACGAAACCACCGCCCCAGCCAGCAAACGCACGCTGATTTTCATGCATACTCCCGTGTTTCAGTGAAATGAGACTTCTCCGGAAAGGAGAATCCAGGCACAACAGCCATTCGATTCTTGCGCGGCATGGTCAAGATCTGAAGATCAGAATGCCTGCCGGAGATGACAAACAATGCCTGACGTCATGACGATCAACCCTGTCCTGCATCGTAAGAGCCAGTGCGATGTCGCTGCATTGCCGCATACGGCACGAAACATGTACCGCATCCGTACTAAACAAACACTATTGTGCCTTGCTGGACAAGGGGGGCAAGCGGGGATGATTCGGGTATGCGGACATACCCTCTCCAAAAGCGGAGCAGGGCGTGCGACACAGGCATTTCGCTTGTGCCCGCGACGCTTCCCACGCTATGAGGTGCCCGACACCACTTTCAGGAGCACCCATGAACATCGACTGCGTCAACTACAAAGCCCGTATCGAGTCCTTCGGCATTCTCATGGCCGACAACGAGAGTCTGGCCGACATCCGCCTGGCCCCGGACAAATGGACCTTGAAGGAGATGGTTGCCCATCTCATCGATTCCGCGTCCAACAATCACCAGCGTTTCATCCGCCTGCAACTCGAAGCCGTGCTCGTTTTCCCGAAATACGACGCTGAGGAATGGAGAACCGCGACCCACATCACACCCTTCGACTATGCCACACTGGTCACCCTCTGGAAAACCTACAACGCCCTCCTCCTGCACCTGATCGAAAACATGAACCAGGCAACCCTGGGACACATCTGGAGACGGGACGACAAGGGCATCTCCCTGGAAGCGCTGGTTCACGATTATTTCGCGCACATGGAACTGCACCGGGATCTGTTCATGGAGCGCGTGACCGAAATCGTGACCCTTCAGGGGAAAAAATGAGCGATGCCGCGCGCACCCCTGAACCCTGAAAACGCAATCCGAACACCTGCCGCCAACCGCATGCGAAAGCGGGAGGCAATGGTCCTGCGGAGGAAACCATGTCCGACCTGACCTTCACGAAGATCGAGCAGAGCATCAAGGACCGCAAACGCCTGCACCTGGCGTTCCTGAAAAATGTGAAGACCTACACCCCGTTCCTGGAACTGGAGGCAAAAGCCTTCGCCGACGGCGCCCTGAACCGGAAAACCAAGGAACTCATGGCCCTGTCCATCTCCATCGTCACCAAATGCGAGCCGTGCATGGAATGGCACCTGGACCAGGCCATGCGAGCTGGCGCCACGGACCAGGAGATCTACGAGACCATCGACGTGGCCATCGAAATGGGCGGCGGCCAGGCCGGCGCCTACGCGCGGTTCGTGCTCAAAGCCATGGAGTATTTCAAGGAGAAGCGGGGGGAGTGACGGCCAGGCCGTCGTAATCCGGCACCCAGGATTTCTGTGGCGGAAAGGAGAAATAGCTTGATGTTTTTCCGTCTCATATTACAGTTAGATATCAAAAAATTCAGTCCATTGAATTTATTAAATTTATCTCAAGATTTATGCATCATGACTGACAATTGGACGGACATAAACCATCAATTGGACGAACAACGGAAGTGGATATCATGCTGAAGTGCGGTGGAAGGATCGCGGGGGTAGAGGTCAAGGCGTCATCCACCGTGACCGGCGGTGATTTCAAAGGACTGCGCAAACTCCATCAGGCCGTGGAAAACCGTTTTGCGGCCGGTATCGTGGTGTACGACGGCGAGGCCGTCGTTCCCTTCGGGAGTCAGCTTTATGCCGTGCCGATATGTAGTCTACGGAATACAGAGCGGCCTTCGTAGCAATATAATTAAAATGAATAAATTCACTCAACAATATAACAATTCAATATTTGATATATATTTTAAAAACGTGATTATTGACTTTTTATAGATACTCAAGAACAGATAATAACAATGAAACAGAGCAAAATAAAAATTTTTCAGACCGCTGATGGTCAAGTGCGGATTGAGGTGACACTGGAACATGACACAGTGTGGCTCGCGCAGGAACAGATGGCACTGCTCTTCGATGTGCGAAAATCGGCAATCTCCAAACACCTGAAGAATATCTATGTCAGCGGAGAACTTGAGCACTCGGCAACTGTTTCCAAAATGGAAACAGTTCGAATGGAAGGCCTGCGCCAAGTAAGCCGTCAGATCGAGTATTACAATTCAAATTGTTCATAAAAAAAGCGGAAACCCGAATAATCCGGACTCCCGCTTTTTGTTCCATTTTCCAAAGGCCTTCAGGACAACCGGCCCTTGAAATCCTCGTAGCCGAAGCTCCTCACCACCCGCATGGAACCGTCCTCGGGTTCGAAGACCGCGATGCTTGGGAGCTGGATGCCGTTGAAGGTGTTGGTCTTGACCATGGAGTAATGGGCCATGTCCGTGAAGACCAGGCGGTCGCCGGGGACCAGCGGTTTGTCGAAGGAATATTCCCCGGCCACGTCGCCGGCCAGGCAGGATTGGCCGCCCAGGCGGCAGGTCCAGGGCTTTTCGCCGGGCAGGCCGGAGTCGACGATGTGCGGGCGGTACGGCATTTCCAGCACGTCGGGCATGTGCGCCGGGACCGAGGTGTCGAGGATGACGATGGGCATGTCGGCCTGCGTCACGTCGAGGACGGTGGAAACCAGATAACCCGTGTTCAGAGCCACGGCCTCGCCGGGTTCCAGATAGACCTGCACGCCGTGGCGCTCTTTGAACTCGTTTATGAGTCGGCACAACAGGTCCACGTCGTAATCGGGGCGGGTGATGTGATGGCCGCCGCCGAAGTTGACGTACTGCATGCGCGGGAAGAACTCGCCAAAACCCTTCTCGGCGGCGGCGATGGTGCGCTCCAGGCAGTCGGAATTCTGCTCGCACAGGTTGTGCCAGTGCAGGCCCGTCACCCCGTCCAGCAGGTCGGGGCGGAAGTCCCTGCGCCGGATGCCCAGGCGCGACCCCGGCGAGCACGGATCGTAGATGGGCACAGCTCCTTCCGAATGCTCGGGGTTGATGCGCACGCCAAGCTCGATCTCGCGTCCCAGACGCGCCGCCTCGGTGGCGACAAGTCCCCGGAATTTTTCCAGCTGTCCGAAGGAATTGAAGACGATATGGTCGGCCGTGGCGCACAGGTCGAAGATGTCGGCCTGGGAAAAGCCCGCCGCGAAGGCGTGCACCTCGCGCGTGAACTCTTCGCGGCCGAGCCTGGCCTCATGGGGCGAACTGGCGCAGACTCCGTCCAGCACCTGGCGCAGGACCGGGAAGATGCTCCACATGGCAAAGCCTTTCAGCGCGAGCAGAATCTTGCACCCGGTGCGTTCCTTGACCTGAGCCAACACGTCCAGATTGCGCCGGATCAGCCCCAGATCGACCACGAAGGACGGCGTGGCGACCTGCCTGGCATCAAAGCGGTACGCGGTGCGTCCGTCCATCACAGGTCGACCACCACCCAGGGCAGACCGTGGATGTTCAGCTTTTCCATGAACGGATCCGGGTCGAGCTGTTCCATGTTGAAAACGCCCTCGCCGCGCCATTTGCCGGTCAGCATCATCATGGCGCCGATCATGGCCGGCACGCCCGTGGTGTAGGAGATGGCCTGGGAGCCGACCTCGCGGTAGGCCTCCTCGTGGCTGCAAATATTGTAGATGTAGGCCTTGCGTTCCTTGCCGTCCTTGACGCCCTTCATGACGCAGCCGATGCAAGTCCGGCCCTTGGTCAGCGGCCCCAGGGAACCGGGCTCGGGCAGCACGGACTTCAGGAACTGCAGGGGCACGATCTTCTGGCCCTTGTAGTCCACGGGCTCGATGGAGGTCATGCCGATGTTTTCCAGCACCTTCAAATGATTGAGGTAGTTCTGGGAGAAGGTCATCCAGAAGCGGGCGCGCTTCAGGCCCCGGATGTTCCGGACCAGGGATTCGAGCTCCTCGTGGTACATGAGGTAGCAGTCCTTGGGGCCGATGCCCTCGGGGAAGTCGTAGCTCATCCGCCAGGACAAAGGATCGGTCTCGACCCACTCGCCCCGCTCCCAATAGCGGCCGCGTTGGGTGATCTCGCGGATGTTGATCTCGGGGTTGAAGTTGGTGGCGAAGGGCTGGCCGTGGTCGCCGGCGTTGCAGTCGATGATGTCCAGTTCATGGATCTCGTCGAAAAGATGCTTCTGGGCGTAGGCGCAGTACACGTTGGTCACCCCGGGATCGAAGCCGGAGCCCAGGAGCGCCATGAGCCCCTTCTCCTTGAAGCGGTCCTGGTAGGCCCACTGCCACTTGTATTCGAACTTGGCCTCGTCGAGGGGCTCGTAGTTGGCCGTGTCCAGGTAATCGACGCCGGTTTCGAGGCAGGCATCCATGAGCGCAAGGTCCTGGTAGGGCAGGGCCACGTTCAGGACCAGCTTGGGCTGGAACTTCTTGATGAGAGCCACGGTCTCGGCCACGTTGTCGGCGTCCAGGGCGGCCGTCTGGATGGCGCGGCCGGTGCGTTCCTTGACCGACGCGGCAATGGCGTCGCACTTGGACTTGGTCCGGCTGGCCAGCATGATCTCGCTGAAGACCTCGGGAACCTGGGCGCACTTGTGGGCGACCACATGGCCGACGCCGCCGGCGCCGATAATGAGCACTTTGGACATGGCACTCCTCCTTGAAAAGGCGTTTTTAAATTACAATCCGCTCGATAGTCCGGCCTGGCAGGCATCGGGATTCTCGCAGTCCCGGCCCACATTCAGATACGTGTATCCACGCATGCCCCGTTCATAGGCGCGCATGATCATGAAGCGCTCCTGGGGGCTGATCTTGCCTGTGCGTACGCCCTGCTCCGCCACCTTGCGGAAATTCTCCAGAACCTGCTTGGGCTCGAATTCGACATAGGACAGCACGTCGGCCACGCTGTCGCCCTCCAGCTCGCGGATGAAATCGTAGGTGCCGTCCTCGTTGATGCGCACGCTGACCACGTTGGTGTCGCCGAAGAGGTTGTGCAGATCACCCAGGGTCTCCTGATAGGCCCCGACCAGAAACGCGCCCAGGTAGTAGGGCTCGCAGGGCTTGACCGCGTGCAGCTCAAGCACCCGCTTGACGCCGTGGATGTCGATGAAGCTGTCCAGCTTGCCGTCGCTGTCGCAGGTGATGTCGGCCAGGATGGCCTGCTCTTCGGGGCACTCGTCCAAGCGGTGCACGGGCATGATCGGAAAGAGGTGGCCGATGGCCCAGGCGTCGGGCAGGGACTGAAACACGCTCATGTTGCAGTAGTAGATGCTGGCCAGGGCCAGGTCCACGTCCTTGAGGGCCGAGGGCGGATTCTTCATCTCGGGCAGCTTCTCGGCGATGTTGCGGATCACGGCCCAGAAGATGGTGTCGCTCATGGCGCGCTGACGCAGGCTGCACTGGCCGAGGCGGAAGAGCTGGCGCATCTGGTCGCGGTAATAGATGGCGTCGTTGTAGCACTCCTGAAGGTTCTTGAGCGAGAGCGAGTTGTAGACCTCAAGCAGATTGTGGATGGCCTCGGGGTCTTCCTCGTCCAGGGTCTGGGGCACGGTGCGCGTCTCCAGACGGCTGACGTCCAGGACGTTGAAGAGCAGCACCGAATAATAGGCCACCGTGGCCCGGCCGGATTCGGTGATGATGTGCGGGTGGGGCAGCTCGTGCTCGTCCACCGTGGCCATGACCGACTCGACGATGTCCGTGCAGTATTCCTCCAGGGAATAGTTGCGGCTGCTGGCGTAATTGGTGTGCGACCCGTCGTAGTCCACGGCCAGGCCGCCGCCCAGGTCCAGAAAGCCCATGGCGCAGCCTTCCTTGGCCAGCTCGGCGTACATGCGCGCGGCCTCGTGCACGGCGGTGCGGATGTCGCGGATATTGGGAATCTGGGAACCCAGGTGGAAATGCAGCAGCTGCACGCAATCGAGCATGTTCTGGGAGCGCAGCAGGTCCAGCACGTCCACGACCTCGGCCGTGGACAGGCCGAAGATGGACAGGTCGCCCGCCGATTCGGCCCAGTGTCCGCCCGCCTGGGTGGAAACCTTGATGCGCACGCCGATGCGCGGCTTGATGCCCAGCGCCTTGGCACGCTCCAGGATCAGCGGCAGTTCGCTTGGCATTTCAAGCACCAGAAAGCACAGGAAACCCATTTTGCAGGCGTACAGGGCCAGGTCGATGTAATCCTGATCCTTGTAGCCGTTGCAGACCAGGCAGGCCTTGGGGTTTTTCAGAAAGGACAGCGCCGCGATCAGTTCGGCCTTGCTGCCGACCTCGTAACCGTGGTTGTAGCGGTCCCCAACCTTGGCGATCTCTTCCAGGACCTGCTGCTGCTGGTTGACCTTGACCGGGTAGACGCCGCGAAATTCGGCCTTGTACTCAAGTTCCTTGATGGCCTTGGCAAAGGAGTCGTGAAGCAGGGAAATCTGGGCGTCGAGGAGGTTCTCGATGCGCAGCAGGACCGGCAGTCCCAGTCCGCGCTCCTGCAGTCCGCTTATAATGGAAGGGATCGGTACGCAGACATCCTTGCCGGGAAAGGGCGTGATGCCGAGCTTTCCGTCAGGGGTGACCTTGAAGTAGCCGCCGCCCCAGTTGTCCACGCCGTAGAGTTCCACGGAACGGTCCACAGTCCATTTTTCGAGATTCCGAGATCGCATCAAAACCCTCCGCCATCGCGCCTGTAATGAAGTGACTGCAAAAACCGGCCATGCCATTCCCAACTATTTGAAAGAAATGGATTTCCGGTTTGAGAAAATTGACCGTGCCCGGCGTTTATCCGTCTTTTCACAGCGGTGACCGCAACCTGCGGCCCAGGCTGGAATCCGGGCCAGCGCCCCCCTCTAAACAGCCGGGGGCAAGCCGTCAATAAATCTTGTGCCGCGCTGGCCGCCCGTGTGCTTCCGCCCGAGTGGGCGCCAAAAAATTCGACTTTGCCTTGGGCGCGGGCTTGGGCTATCTGCCATGTTCCACTTCACGCGCAGGAGAACGCAATGCCATTTTTCGAAATTCTGGCCGTGGCCGCCGCCCTGGCCATGGACGCCTTCGCCGTGGCCATCGCCTCGGGCGTGGCGCTCAAGGCCGTGACCGGCAGGCAGACCTTCCGGCTGGCCTGGCATTTCGGCCTGTTCCAGGCCGGGATGCCGATCATCGGCTGGTTCGGCGGCATCCTCGTGCGCGACTATTTCCTGCGCTTCGGCCACTGGATCGCCTTTACCCTGCTCCTCTATATCGGAGGACACATGCTCTGGGAAGGGCTGAGCAGGAACGAAGACGACGTCTGCCAGGACCCGACCGCAGGCTCAAGGCTGATCATGCTCTCCGTGGCCACCAGCATCGACGCCCTGGCCGTGGGCTTCACCATGGCCATGCTCGGCATGTCGATCTGGTTCCCGGCCCTGGTCATCGGCGTGGTGGCCCTGCTCTTCACCGCCGCCGGCATGCACATGGGCAGATTCCTGGGCTGCCGCACCCGCCTGGGGCACTACGCCGAAGTGCTCGGAGGCCTGGTGCTCATGGGCATCGGGGGCAAGATATTGTGGCAGGGGATGTGAAAAAGAAGGAGGATCACTCTTTTTCAAAATCCTTTCGTATCTTTCGCAGTTCCCGCTTGTAGCCTTGCGCGTCCCCGTAATCCACGAACCTGTCGTAGCGGGAATGGGAGCTTTTGGGCAGCCTGGCGTGACGGATGGGGCACCAGTACTGTTCCGTGCGCGCGGCGATTTCACGCAGATAGGCCATGAGCCCGTTGAAATAGCTGCAATACATGCAATTGCACTTCTCGACCCAGTTCAGATACTTGAGCTTGTGGCGGTCGAAAACGATATAGTCGCCCCGCCTGACGCGCGGAATGCCGTAAATCGGGAAGCAGATCAGCTGGTAGAAAATGACGAAGAAATCGAGCGCCATGGCCGGAATGAGCGCGAACCAGATGACCGGGATGGTCAGGATCTTGAAAACACCCGACTCGTAGACATAGCTGGTCCACCTCGTGACCAGGGCCCTGTGCGCCTCCTGCACCTCGCGGCTGAATCGGACCCGCTTTTTTTCCACCGTGTAACGGAATTCCTGCTGCTTGGCCGCCAGCTCCCGACGCAGCTCCTGCTCAAGCTCCTCGATCCTGTCCCGAATTTCCTGGAACGTGTCCTTCATTGCCTCTCCCTGATTTGCGTTTCTCCCTGACTATACTCTCACGCCTCGCGCCACAACCCGTTCCAATACTCTTGAAGCCGGACCGGTCCCGTCTAGGCAAGGCGTGCGCGGTCTGGTATGCTGGAAAAAAATCCGCGCGGAAAACGCCAACCGCACAACCTCTGTCCACTGGAGGATGCCATGCACGCCTGGACCGGACGCATCATAGAGATCGACCTGACCGCGGGCGCGGTCCACTCCCGGGAATTGCCGCGCGAACAAGCCCTGGCTTTTCTGGGAGGGCGCGGATTCAACTCGAAAGTCCTCTTCGACCGCGTCGCGCCGGGACTCGATCCCCTCTCCCCGGAAAACGTCTACTGCATCGCGCCCGGCCCCCTGTCCGGCACGGTGCTGGGCATGACCAGCCGCATGGAAGTCTCGACCCTCTCCCCCTATTCGGGCATCCTGGGAGACGGCAACGCCGGCGAGCGTTTCGCCACGGTCATGAAACGCGCCCGCGCCGACCAGATCATCATCACCGGCCGCGCCGCCACGCCCAGCTACCTTTTGGTCACACCGGAAACGGCCGAACTGCATGACGCCTCCGGCCTGTGGGGCAGGAACTGCTGGGAAACGACCGACCTGCTTCTGGCCAAACACGGCCAAAAAGCCTCCGTGGCCTGCATCGGACAGGCCGGCGAAAACCTGGTCCGTTTCGCTTCGACCATCGTCGACAAATACGCCTCCGCCGCCCGGGGCAGCGGCGCGGTGCTCGGGTCCAAGAACCTGAAGGCCGTCGTGGTCGCCGGAAATCATGCCGTGACCCTGGCCGATCCGGCCACGTTCAAGGAGCTGGCCAGGCTTGACCGGGAATTTTTCGCCACGGACGAATTCCAGCGAAACGTGGCCTCCAGGTACGGTTCGCACCACGGCATGAGCGAGTGGCGGCCCGGTTTCCGCAATTATTCGAAATATCTCGAGCCGGGCGAAGTTCCGCCCGCCCTGCGGCCCGAGGCATGGAAACGGTACGAGATCGGTCGGACGGGCTGCGGCAATTGCTCCGTGCGCTGCAAGAACGTGTACGAAATTCCCGAAGGAGCGCGCAAAGGCGAACGCGGCGAGGCCCTGGAATACGAATCCATCTTCTGCATGGGCACCAACTGCGGCGTGACCGATCCCGTGGCCATCATGGAGATGAGCAACCTCGGAGACATCTACGGGCTCGACGTCATTCCCCTGGGCAACGCCATGGCCCTGGCCAAGGACCTCTTCGCGCGCGGTCTTCTGACCCGCGAGCAGACCGGCGGCCTCGACCTGTCGTGGGAAAATATCGAAGATCAGGTCGAGCTGGTCCACCTCACGGCCTTGCGCGAGGGCTTCGGCAACATCCTGGCCGAAGGCATGCTCTCCATGGCCAAGCTCCTCGGACCCGAAGCCATGCGCTACTGCTACCACGTCAAGGGATTGAGCCGCGGCCCGTACCCGGCCGGTCTGTTCGCCCTGGCCCATGCCACCTCCACGCGCGGGGCCGACCACCTGCGCGGCCGAAGCTGGGCCTACGGCGAGAACGACCCGGAACTCTACCCCAGGCTTCAGGCCTCCGGCGCCATGCACGCCGACATGGACGACCCGGTCCAGGCCATCATCCTGTCCGAGCGGGTCTGCACCCTGGCCGACGCCGTGGGCCGCTGCAAGGGCGCGGTCAACTCCTGGGCCAACGCCCTGCCCCTGGCTTGGAAATACCCGCTTTTCGACGGCCTGGCCCGCGTGCTGAACGCGGCCACGGGAGAATCCTTTTCCGAGGCAAGCCTCATCGAAGCGGCGGACCGCATCTACACGCTGGAAAAAGCCTTCAACGCCCGCCAGGGCATCACCAGCGCGCACGACTCCATCCCCCTCAATCCGGACCACTACTCCCCGGAGGAAATGAAAAAGGAAGAGGGCAGGCATCGCGACCTTCTGAACCGTTACTACCGATTGCACGGGCAAGACCCGCGCACGGGGATGCCTGCGCTTGAACGCATGGAACAGCTCGGGCTGGGCGCGGAAGGACGGCGCCTGCACGAGGAGGGCCCCTACCCCGAATGGACGGGCCCGCCCCTTCGCCCCCTGGACGGCTACCCGCATGGCGGAACGCGGGCCTGAATTACGAACGCCGGAAATCTTCAACAACATTGGACCATTGACTCCGCAGGACAGCCAAGGCAGGTATGTCATACGCTTGTGTCATACACAGAAAGCCCATGACGCGCCGCATTCCGCATGAACGGACCGCAAGACGGAGCACGCCGGAACGCTCTTGCCCACGCAACCGCGGTGATGCTACAGACACCCATGGCCGCCCCCGGCCCGCACCTTTAGCCCGGAAACGGTTCATGCCCTTCATTCTCGCCCTGATCCTGCTGCTGACGTTCGGCAGCCCCTGTCCGGCCGACTCGCGGCTGGAGCTCAATCCTGCGGAACGCGCCTGGCTGGATGAGCACAAGGACTCCCTGACCCTTTCCTTCGACCGCTCTTTCCCACCCATCGAATTCGAAAAGGCCGACGGCGCGTTTGCAGGCCTGAGCGCCGACCTCATCGGCAGGATCGAGGATCGCCTCGGGGTCACCTTCCGCAAACAAAGCGCTCCCTGGCCCCAGGTTCTCGAAGGCCTGCAAAAAGGCACCACGGCCCTGGCCCCGGCCATCGTCGACAACGAGGAGCGCTCCGAATACACACTCTTCACCCGCCCCTACGCCCGCATTCCCCTCGTCATCGTCACCTCCCGCAACGTGAAGGGCATGCTGTCCCTGGACGACCTTGCCGGAATGCGCGTCGCCGTTGTCCGAGGCTATGCCTCGGCGACGCTGGTCAAGGAGAAGGGACGGGGGCTGTTCGAAGTGCGGGAAGTGGAAACCATTCGCGAAGGCCTGCGCGACGTGTCCTTCGGCGTGGTCGACGCCTTTGTGGAGAGCCTGGCCGTGGCCGCGTGGCACATCGAGCAGGAAAAGCTGCCCAACCTGCGCGTGGCCGGAGATCTGGACGTGACCCAGGATTTGTCCATCGGCGTCAGCAAACACTACCCGCTTCTGGCCGGCGCCGTGGAAAAGGCCCTCGCATCCATCGCCGAGGCCGACAAGAAAAGCATCGTCGATCGCTGGATTCGACTTTCCACGTCGCTGCTCAGCAAACAGACTCTCGATGCCCTGAAGCTCGCCGCCATTTTCACGGTCCTCCTCCTTGTCGTCCTGGCCCTTGCGGCCTGGGGACTGAGCCGCAAGCTGCGCAAAAAGATCGGCGAACTCAAGAACACCCAAGCAGCCCTGAGCGAGCAGGTGGACCGCTTCCGGCTGGCCATGGAAACCACCCAGGCCGGATTTTGGGAGCATTTTCCGGAAGAGGGGCGGGAAGTGCACAGCCAGGAATGGTACGCCATGCTCGGCTACCCGGCACGGGTCGTGACCGGCGGCGTGGACGACTGGACCGGGCTGATCCACCCCGAAGACCGGGAAGAGGCGCTGGCCGCATTCTCCGCCTACATCCGCGAAGGCGGGCAGGGCATGTACGAAGCCGAATACAGAATGCGCGCCAAGGACGGCTCCTGGAGATGGATTCTGGGCAAGGGACGGGCCGTTTCCTGGGACGACGAAGGGCGCCCGACCCGCCTCATCGGACTCAACCTGGACATCCAGAAGACCAGGGAGGCCCAGGAGGAGATCCGTCGCTCGCAAGCCCTGAACAAGGCCTTGCTCGAACAGACGTCCCAATTCATCGGCCTGCTCGATCCGCAGGGCAACCTTCTCGTCGCCAACCAGGCCTCCCTGAAGTGGGCCCGCGCAAAAGCTTCGGAAGTGCTGGGACGGCCCTTCTGGGAGGGCCCCTGGTGGCCGGACAGGTCCAAGGCCGAATTCCTTCTTTTGCAGATCATCGATCAGGTCAAAAAAGGCCAGACCGTACGGCGCGAGGTCATGCTGGCCGATCCCGACGGCCGGGAAGCATTCTTCGACTTCACGATGTCCCCGTTCCGCGATGAAGCGAACCGTGTCGTCAACTTCATCGTCGAAGCCCGCGACATCTCCATGCTGAAAAAGAAACAGCTGGAGATCACGGAAAGCGAAAAACGCTTCCGCACCATTTTCGAGAACGCGCCCTATTCCATGGTCATCACCCGTCTTTCGGACGGAAGGTACATGGATGCCAACACAGCCTTCCTGGAAAGGATGAACATCAGCCGCGAAACTCTGCGCACCCTCTCGCCCAGAGAAGCGGGAACCTTTTCCGAAGCGCACCAGGATGAGATACTCGTGAACCTCAAGGCCAGGCGCGACATCCACAACATGGAAACCCAGGTGCGGCGGCCCGACGGCACGACCGGCCACATCCTGTATTCGGGCGGCCTCATCACCCTTGACGGCGAACCCTGCATCCTGTCCATGACCGTGGACATCACGGACCTCAAGGAGGCCCAGGAGGAGCTGCGTCGCTCCAGGGAAATGTTCGCCCGCCTGTTCCAGCTCTCCCCCGACATCATCACCCTGGCCAGGCAGGAGGACGGGATTCTGCTGGAAGTCAACGACGCGTTCCTGCGCACCACGGGATATTCCCGGGACGAGGCCCTGGGCAAAAGCACCCTCGACCTGAAAATATTCGCCACGCCCGAACGGCGGACCGAATTCACCGAGGCGCTGCGGCGGAGCGGCAAGGTCGAAAACTTCGAATTCGACATGCGCCACCGGGACGGACACATCCTGCAATGCTCGGCCTCGGCCAGGCTGATGACCATGGACGGCACGCCCTGCATCCTGTCCATCACCCGCGACATAACCCATCTCCGGGCCCTGCAGGACAGCATGATCCAGTCCGAGAAAATGCTCTCCCTCGGCGGCATCGCCGCCGGCATCGCCCACGAGATCAACAACCCGCTGGGCATCGTCCTGCAGGCGGCCCAGACCATCACCCTGCGCACCCGGGCCGACTTCCCCAAGAACGTCGAAGCGGCCGCGAAAATCGGCGCGGACATCGGACAGGTGGAACGCTACCTCAAGGAACGCAAGATCGACGTCTTCATCCGCGACATCCAGGGCGCGGCGGTGCGGGCGGCGGACATCATCCGGCACATGCTCGATTTCAGCAGGCGCAGCGAGTCCAGGCGCTCGGTGTGCGACATACGAACCATCATCGACAACTCGTTGCGGCTCGCGTCCAGTGACTACGACCTCAAGAAAAACTACGATTTCAAGTCCATCCGGATCGAAAAAGACTTCGCCGACGACCTGCCCAGCCTGCACTGCACGGAGACGGAAATCGAGCAGGTCCTGCTCAATTTGCTGCGCAATGCGGCCCAGGCCATGGCCGAGGCCGACCCGCCGACTCCGAAGCCATGCATCGGCATAACGGTCCGGCCCCTGGGCTCGGGGTTGCGCATCGACATCAGGGACAACGGGCCCGGCATCCCGCCGGAGCACCGCAAGCGCATCTTCGAACCCTTCTTCACCACCAAGGCTTCCGGAGCGGGAACCGGCCTGGGACTGTCCGTGTCCTATTTCATCATCACCAAGGGGCATGGCGGCACGATGACGGCCACCTCCCCCGACGAAGGCGGAACCGTTTTCACCATCGAACTCCCCAATTCGGGGGAATCCATGAAAAATGAACCACATGCCTAGACGAACGACAGGATTTCAACATATCAAGGCCTGCATGACACTCATCGCGCGCACGCCGAAAAAGCGGAACACCCCATGAACATCCTGGTAATCGACGACGAAGACGGACTGCGCCGCTCCCTGTGCGCGTATCTCGAAGACCTCGGATACGACACCATCGACGCGGCCAACGGAAAAGAGGGGCTCGCGGCCCTGCGCGCCTCGCTGTCGGATCTGGCGGCCGTCATCGTCGATCTGAACATGCCGGTCCTGGACGGCTACGGATTCCTGGACCAGGCACGGGTCGAAGCGCCGGAACTGCCCATCATCGTGCTCTCGGGCGTGGGAGTGGTCGATGACGCCCTGCATGCGGTGAGGCTCGGGGCATGGGATTTTCTGACCAAACCCCTGCACAATTTCAGCGTCCTCGAACACACGCTGAACAAGGTCATGGAAAAGGCGCGGCTGATCAGGGAAAACCGGATCTACCAGACCAGCCTCGAACAGCTCGTGCATGAGCGCACCGCCGAACTGGAGCGCACCCGCCGCCAGATCATGCACCGCCTGAGCCGCGCCGCCGAATACAAGGACAACGAAACCGGCCACCATGTCATCCGGGTCGGCGAGATCGCCGCAGTCCTGGCCCTGGCGCTGGGGCTGAGCGAAACCGACTGCGCCAATCTGCGCGACTGCGCCCCGCTGCACGACATCGGCAAGATCGGCATTCCCGACGAGGTGCTTTTGAAACCCGGCAAGCTCGATCCCCAGGAATGGAAGATCATGCAGCAGCACTGCATGTTCGGCTGTGAAATCCTGGGTCCCCTGACCAGCAAGGAGGAGGCGCATTCAAGCTGCGAACAGTGGGACACGCGGGATGCGGGCGGCAACGAGCTGCTCGACCTGGCCCGCACGCTGGCCCTGCTGCACCACGAACGCTGGGACGGCAGCGGCTATCCCTTCGGACTGGCCGGCGAGGCCATTCCTCTCGCGGCCCGCATTGTCGCGGTGGTCGACACCTACGACGCCCTGGCCAGCAAACGGCCCTACAAGGAAGCCTTCCCGGAGGAAAAATGCCTGGCCATCATCCGCGAAAGCTCGGGCAGCCATTTCGACCCGGAAGTGGTCAAAGCCTTTTTCGCCAACATCGACCACATACGGACCATTCGCAGGCAGTGGCACGACTAGGCCAGGCCGGACATCCCATGGACATGCGCCAGACACACGCCAAGCCGCCACTCGACAGAGGAGGAACCACGGGCATGAACGTCCCGGGTCCCGCGTCGCGCTTCCACGCGCTCGAAACGACCGTCGCCCGGACGGCAAGGACTCAGCAGAGGCGACGATGAGCGCAGGCCGTTTTCTACAGCACCAGCTCAAGTTGGCCAGGCTCGCACCGGACGACGTGCCCGAAAGCCTCGGGCCGCTCATGAACCTCATCGAAGATGCCTACCGGCAGTTCGACGTGGAAAAGGAAGCGCTGGAAAAGGCCCTGCGGACCTGCTCCGCCGAACTCGCGCAGCGCAACGAGCTGATGCGGGCCGTGTTCATGGCCTTGCCGGACGTCTTTCTGTGGATCACCCGCGACGGCATGATACAGGATTGCCGTGGCGGTCTCGCCGCCCTTTTCGGGCGGAATCCGCAAAGCGTCATCACGAAGAACCTGGCCGAATTCCCCGACATCGCAGATCCGGAGGCTTTCGCCCTGGCCATGCGCATGCTGGAGGAAACCTCTTTTTTCCAGGCCGAGTACTCCATTCACCGCGCAGGCCGAAGCGGGCACTACGAAGCCCGCTTCGCCAACCTCAACGCCGATCTGGTTCTTGTCCTGCTGCGGGACATTTCCGACCGCGCCCTGGCCGAGCAGGCCTTGCGCGGGACGCAGCAACGACTTGACCACATCATCGAGTTCCTTCCCGACGCCACGCTGGTGGTCGACAACGAGCACCGCGTCATTGCCTGGAACAGGGCCATCGAAGGCATGACCGGCCTGCCCAAGGAGGAGATCCTGGGCAAATCGGGATACGAGTACGGCACGCCCTTCTACGGCCATCCGCGCCCCATCCTGCTCGACTACATCGGCAAGGATCCCAGCCGCGACTATCCCATGTTCGAGCCCGCGCACAACAACCTCGAAGGGCTGGCCACGGAAATCTTCGTCCCGGCCCTCTACGGGGGCAGGGGAGCATACGTCTGGGCCAAGGCATCAGCCCTCTTCGACCAGGACGGCAACGTCACCGGCGCCATCCAGACCATACGGGACATCACCGACAAGAAACTCACCGAGATAAGCACCCGGGTCCTTTATCTGGTCTCCACGGCGGCCAGCACGCCGCTGGGCGACAAGGAACTTTTCGACAAGGTCTTCGGCGTTTTGACCGAGCATTTGCAGGTGCGGATCATGTACGTCTCTCTGCTGAACGCGGACGGATCGACCACCACCTTTCCGTATTTCAACAGGCAGGCGCTGGCCAGGCACGAGACGCTGAAACACCTGGCCCTGCTCTCCTCCCAGGCCCGGACGGCTCCGGCCCCTCTGCTTCAAAACGCCAGGCCCGAGGGGCTGGAGCATGACGAGGCGCAACCCGCTCAGTGGTTCGCGTCCCCCCTGCGCTACGGAGACCAGATTCTTGGCTCCGTGGTCATTTCATTCACCGGCGACAACCGGTGCTGCGTTCCGGGGGACACCCACGTGCTGGCGTCGGTGGCCGACCATCTGGCGCTGGCCATTTCCCGCAACGCGACGGAAAAGGCCCTGCGCCAAAGCGAAAAAAAACACCGCGCCATTTTCGAAAACGCCACGGAAGGAATCTTCCAGATTTCCCTCGATCACGACCTCATGAGCGCCAACCCCGCCATGGCGAGCATCTTCGGATACGCCGGAGTGGAAGACCTCATGACCGACGGTCATGGCTTTCTGCAGCGCGTCATATCCTCCGACGACCGGGTCAGGCTTTTAAGCCAGGCCCTGCAACTCGGCGTTGCCCGCAACGTCGAGCTCGACGCCTTGAAGGCGGACGGCACGAAAACCTGGATTTCGATGAACGTGCGCACCGTGAAACGCGCCGACGGATGCATCAGCCATCTCGAAGGCTCCGTGCGCGACGTTTCCATGCGCAAAAAGGCCGAGCGCAAGCTCGCTGTTCAGAAAGGCCTCTTCCAGCAACTATTCGACAACTCGCCGCTGGGCATCCTTCTCTTGGGCAAGGACGGCGCGCCCATGGACATCAATCCGAGCTTCACCAGCCTGTTCGGATACACCAAAAGCGATCTGCACTCGCTCTTTGAAATGCTGCTGCACCCCGACAGCCTGGATGAAAGCTTCGCCTTCATCTCCACCGTGCTGAGCGGAACATCGGTCAGCACGGAAACCCGGCGCAGGACCAAGGACGGCCGCGTGATCCCCGTATCCATGCTCGGCTACCCCTACGAACTCGACGGCACGATCTCCGGCGCGTTCTTCATCTTCAGCGACATTTCCGAGCGCAAGAACTACGAGGCGCAGCTGACCAGGCAGGCCCTGCGCGACAACCTGACGGGGCTACCCAACCGGGTGCTGTTCATGGACCGCCTGAACCGGGCCATGACCCGGCAGCAACGCAACCGCGAATACCGTTTTGCCGTGCTCATGATCGACCTGGACAGCTTCAAGCGGGTCAACGACACCCTTGGCCACCAGGCGGGCGATCATCTGTTGCAGGAGGTGGCCTCGCGCCTGAGCCACTGCCTGCGCAACGTGGACACCGTGGCCCGCATGGGCGGGGACGAGTTCGCCGTGCTGCTGGAGGATTTCCAGAGCAACCAGGAGGCCATCGCCATCACGCGCCGGATGCTCGAGGCCATCCGCCACCCCCTCATGATCCTGGATCAGGAGGTGCAGGTCAGCGCCTCGGTCGGCGTGGTGCTGCAAACCGAGCGCTACACCTCGCCCAACGACCTGCTGCGCGATGCCGACATCAGCATGTACAGGTCCAAGGAGTTGGGCAAGAACCAGTTCAAGGTCTTCAGCAAGAGCATGTACGAGCATGTCGTGCAGACCGTGAAGCTCGAAAACGACCTGCGACACGCCCTGGCCGGAAACGAATTCGAACTCTTCTTTCAGCCCATATACACCCTGGCCGCGCAGCGCCTGCAAGGATTCGAGGCCCTGATCCGCTGGAACCACCCCCAGCGCGGGCATCTCCCGCCCGGAGCCTTCATCCCCGTGGCCGAAGAGACCGGCCTGATCACCGAAATCGGCAAATGGGTCATGCTGCGCGGATGCAGGGTCCTGGCCGGGTGGCACGAGCGCTTTCCCGGGCTCGATCTGGACCTTTCCCTGAACCTCTCGCCCAAAGATCTGCTCCAGGCCTCTCTCATCCCCGTCCTCACCGACCTGCTCCAGGAAACCGGACTCAAGGCCCGGCACATCAAGCTCGAAATCACGGAAACGGCGGTCATGGACAACCCCGAGCAGGCCACGTCCCGGCTGGAACGGTTGCAGAGAATGGGCTTCCAGATCGCCATGGACGATTTCGGCACGGGCTACTCGTCCCTGTCCTACCTGCAACGCCTGCCCCTGGACATCCTCAAGATCGACCGCTCTTTCGTGCAGACCATGCTCGAAAACCCCAACAACCTGGAAATCATCAAGGCCATCGTCGGACTTGGAAAAATCCTCGACCTGCGCATCGTGGCCGAAGGGGTGGAAACGCGGGAACAGTTCGACGCATTGCGGGAACTCGGCTGCGATCTGGCGCAGGGTTTTTTCCTGGGCAAGCCCATGCCCGAGGAGCAGGCAGAGCAGCTCATCACCGCCGCCGGCGCCGACCCCGCGACATGACCCGGCCCGTCCACCGGTCCCCGTTTCGCGCCTACCGCGCCGCCCGTAACGACGATCTCGTTTCTTTTCAGCTGGTCGTCGAGGAAACGGACCTGTGGGTCGCGGCGCGGGAAGACATCGGTCTTCTCATGGCCGACCACGCCCGTTTCCTGCGCGGACAAATCAAGACATACGCGACTCTTCACCCCGAATTTCTGACCTCCCTCCAACCCCTGGAGGCCTCCTCCCACGATCCGGAGATCATCCGCCGCATGTGCCGGGCCGGGCGGCTGACCGGCGTCGGACCCATGGCGGCCGTGGCCGGGACCATGGCCCAGATGCTGGGTGAATTCTTCCGGGAGCGCTCGCCGGACCTGTTGATCGAAAACGGCGGCGACACCTGGCTGTGCTCCACCAGGGAGCGGAACATCGGCATCCTGAACATGCCGGATCAGACCGTGCGCCTCTGCGTGCCGGTGGCGGCCAGCGAATTCCCGTGCTCCTTCTGCGCCTCCTCGGCCACGATCGGACACTCGCTGAGCTTCGGCAGGGCCGACCTCGTCGTGGTCAGGTCCCGGGACGCCTCCCTGGCCGATGCCGCGGCCACGGCCCTGGCCAACGCCCTGACCGGAGCGGGGGCCATGGACGCTGTCCTGGCCCAGGCCCAGGCATGGGAACCTCTGGGCATCGACGGCGTCTTCACGCAGTGCGAAGGCAAAATCGGCGTGTGGGGAAAAATGCAACTGACCGTGATTTAAGACCCGAAAAATCATTTTGAATCTGGACAGCCCCGGCCTTCGGGCTTATATAGGAATCAAAGCCTGTTCGTGTTTAAACCTCAACGGAGGGAAGACCATTGGGCCATTCTAAACGTCGGGCAAGAGGCTGAGGTAGCGTCGCGAAAGAGGCCCGAAGAGCCGGGGACAAACACCCAAAAGCCCGGGCAAACCAGACGGAGAGACCGTCACCAAACGCTACGGAAAGAAGTTTTCAAAGTTCGGAAACCATCAAAATCAGACCTGGAAACGATTACAGTAAAATGCCTTGAAACGACTCGCCCCGCTTCACCACGAAGCGGGGCGTTTTTTGTCCCTGCGCCGCGATGCGAATCAATCGCGGCCTTTGCCTTTGGCCGGACCTTTGCTAGACAGGAGTCATGTCCACCGCCACGCATTCCGGGCCGGGCAAAGAAGACCCGTCCGACCACTCCCGAAGACCGCCGGGCCGCCATTTCCTCCGGGGACTGACGGTCTTTCTGTCGCTTTTGTGCCTTGTCCTGGCCGGACTGTGGATTGCGCTGCCCAAACTCGCCCAGACCCTTCTCGTGCCCGCTCTGGCCCAGGCCCTGAACGCTCCGGACTTGCGCGTGGACGTTCGGCGAATGGATTTTTCCGGACTGGATCTGGGCGAGATCACCCTGTCCGGCGAGGATGGCCAAAAAATCCGGGCCGTGCTCGTCGACTGGAGCCTGTCAGGCCTGTTGCGGGGACGCATCGACGCGATCAGAATTTACGGACTTGCGATTTCGGTCCGGAAAAATGCCGGAAGATGGGAGGTTCCCGGTCTGCCCGCGACCCGGAAGCAGCCCGCCGCAAACAGTTCCCCAGCGTTCGTCCCGCGCATAGACGAGATATACGCGGATGCCTTGGTCAGTCTGGACAATGACGGCTCGCGGCTTTCACTCCCCTTCTCGCTTCGGGGCGGCCTCGACGGACAGGCCCGTCTGCTGCTGGATGCGGACACCTCCCTGGCCGGGCAGAGCTTGAGCCTGAGCATCCACGCGGACCTGCGCCAAAACGATTTCCGCCTGGCCTGCGCTCTTCCCCCGTCGTCCCTGGCCGCGCTGGCCAGCCTGCTCCCGGACGACGTTCCCCCCCTTTCGGGCACGCTGCGAGCCGCCCTCGATGCGGCGCTGCCACCGGGCGGCGCTCCGCGCGTGGAAGGTGAACTCGGCCTGGAGGCCCTGCGGATCGCCTTCGGCGGCATGACACTGTCCCAGGAGGGCAACGCCACGGCCAGGGCCGCCTGGGACGAAGGCCCGCGCCTGAGCCTGTCTCCGCTCAGTCTGGCCGCGCCCGCGTCCCTGATCGCCAGCGTGACCGACATCACGGCCGACCTTGACGCCATGGCCTTCGGCTGCGCCTGGGACATCCGGCTTGCGACCCTGCCGGGCATCGACCTGCCCGCTCCGCTGCGACTCTCCGGGCGTAGCCGGGTTTGGTCCGCGGAGTCCGGCTGGAGCATGCGCACCGAGGCGGAACTTGACGCTCTCGAAGCCCGGCCCCGTGAAATCCCGGACCTTGTCCTCGCCCTGGATAAAAGCGTCCTGCGCATCGACGCCGCCACCAACGCCACAGGCGCGACCACCGACGGAACCCTGACCCTGGGCCGTCTGCGCCTGCATCGCAAACCCGCGAGCGCGACCCTCTCGGGTCTGGTCCTGACCTGGAAAGCGGCTCAGGACCCGAAACTGCGGGGAACGGCAAGCATTTCCGGAGCCCGTCTGGAAGCGGGGCAGCCAGGTCTCGCCCTTGCCGCGACCCGCCTGGACGGCCAGTGCGACTTCGCCATGGACGAACAAATACGCCTCAACGGGACCATAAACGCCAACGCCCGCGCAAACAGCGCTGACGCCGCCGCATGGCTGTCCCTGCGCCTGCCCCTGGCCTGGCCCGACCCGGCGGCAAAGGCGGGCAGCATGAACCTCGACCTGAACTGGAAGGGTAAGGGGCTGGCAAAAATTTCATCCACGATCGCGCAAGATTTGCATGGCGCGCGCCTCGACGGAACGCTTTCGATCCTGCCGGTGGCGGTCCGCGCACGCATGAAGGGGCGCGTCGACGTCCGGGACATCTCGCAAACCCGCCTCGAATTCAAAGCCGGTCAGACTCTCACCCTGCCCGGCAATCTGAAAGCCTTCGTCCCGGCGCTTTCCGACCTGTCCGGCAGCGCCCGCCTGGACGCGAGCGCGCGTCTGGACATGAGCCGGGGCAACCCCAGGGTTCCGGTCAGCATGAACATAGGCGCCCTCTCCCTGACGCACACCGAAAGCGAGACGGCGCTACAGGGCGGCAACGTCGAACTGGCCTTCTCCAATCTGCTGGACATGCGCTCCGACCCGGACGGACGCCTGAACTTCGACCGCCTGCAGCTTGGCACCATCATCCTGGAACAGGGCGATATCCACTTCCAGATCGAGGCCCTGCACAGCATCCTGGTCGAGGGGTGCCGCTTTGACTGGGCCGGAGGCCGCATCGGCAGCCAGGCTTTCCGGATCAATCCGAGCGTGGAGGACTACACCGTCGAGCTGTATTGCGACCGGGTACAGATGGCCCAGGCCCTGGAACAGTTCGGCATGACCCAGGCCCAGGGCGGAGGCACCGCCAACGGCCGCATTCCGGTGCATTACGCGGACGGGAACCTGTCCTTCGACAACGGCTTTCTGTATTCCACTCCGGGCGAAAAAGGCGTACTCAAAATAAAGGGCACGGAGGTTCTGACGGCGGGCATCCCTCCGGACACGCCGCAATACGGGCAGCTGGATCTGGCCGCGGAAGCCCTGAAGGACTTTTCCTACGACTGGGCCAGAATCCGCCTGAACACCAAGGACAGGGAACTTGTCGTTTCCCTGGAACTTGACGGCAAGCCCGAAAAGCCGCTGCCTTTCACCTATGATCGAGACATCGGCGGCTTCGCCCGGGTCAGCGCATCCTCGCCGGGTTCGGTATTCCAGGGCATCCGCCTGGACGTGAATTTCCGCCTGCCGCTGGATCAACTCTTGCAATACAGACAACTCCTGGAACTGATGAAAAACGGAGGTTAACGTGCGAATTCCCTTAATGGCCCTGGCCGCGACGCTGCTCCTGCAAGGTGCCTGCAGCACCCGCCACGAGGTGCAGATGGCGCCGGTGGAGGTCAAACCCATCCACATCACCATCGACGTCAACGTCCGGGTCCAAAAGGACCTGGAAGACTTCTTCGGCGACATCGACAAGGCCGATCAGAACCTGAACCAAAGCAACTGACGGAGCATCATATGCGCACCATGAAACACCCCCTTTTGATCCTGACGACCCTTTTCTTCGCCATGTTCTGCGCGCAGGTCGTATTCGCCGACGGCATCAAGGACCGGATGCTCGCGCGGCTGCCCGTTATCAACGAACTCAAGGCCCAGGGGCTGGTCGGCGAGAACAACCAGGGATTCCTGGAATTCCGCAGCGGAAAAAAACCCAACGCGGACGTGATAAACGCCGAGAACACGGACCGCCAGGCCGTCTACAAGGCCATCGCCGCCCGCCAGAAAACGACCCCCGCCTTTGTCGGACAAACCCGCGCCGCGCAGATAGCCGAAAAGGAATCCCCAGGCACCTGGATTCAAGCCGCGGACGGAACCTGGAAAAAGAAATAGACGAGGGAAGAACGGGGGAATGGACTGTTCCCCCCTCCCCTTCCTCCCCCTCCTTGACGCGCTGAAAACCGGCCGGTACAGGCTGCCGCTGGGTCGCGGGCATTTCCGCCGGCGGCCGTCTCAACCAGGACCTGCCATGAACTCCCGAACCGTTCGCGCCAACCTTTTCCTCCTGCTGACCGCCCTGATCTGGGGCGCGGCCTTCGTGGCGCAGCGCATGGGCATGGACCACATGGGCCCCCTGACCTTCAACGCCGTCCGCTTCGCGCTGGGAGCGCTGGCCCTTTTGCCCCTGATCGCCTGGATGGACAAAAAACGCACCAGCGCGGCTCCGCCGCTGTCCGTCCTGGTCCGGGGCGGCGTCCTCATCGGCGGCGCCCTGTTTCTGGGCGCCTGGCTGCAACAGTTCGGACTGTGCTACACCACGGCGGGCAAGGCGGGCTTCATCACCGGGCTGTACGTGGTCTTCGTGCCTCTGATTGGCATCTTTCTCGGACAGCGCTACGGCCTTGGCACCTGGGCCGGCGCGGGACTGGCCATCGCGGGCATGTACCTCCTGAGCGTGACCGGGAGCATGAGCATGGACAAGGGGGACGCGCTGGTCCTCATGTCCGCGTTCTTCTGGGGCGCGCACGTGATCCTCATCGGCAAGCTGACCTGCGGCCTGGCCGCCGTGGACGCCATCAAGCTGGCCGCCGTGCAGTTCGCCTTTTGCAGCCTGGTCAGCATGGCCGGAGCCGCCGTGTTCGAGGACATCACCCTGTCCGGCCTGTGGGCCGGCATCATCCCCATCCTCTACGGCGGACTGATGAGCGTGGGCGTGGCCTACACCCTGCAAGTCGTGGCCCAGCGCGATGCCCGCCCGGCTCCGGCGGCCATCATCCTGAGCCTTGAAGCGGTCTTCGCCGCCGTGGCTGGCTGGATGCTGCTAGGCGAAACCCTCACCGCCCAGGCCCTTGTCGGCTGCGCGCTCATGCTCGCCGGCATGATCTGGTCCCAGGCCAGGCCCTGACCCGGACAACGCCCCACGAACAAGCGGCCGCCTCCCCCGCGGGAAACGGCCGCTTCGATCTTTGCAGGGCGCCCCTTCCTAGACCGCGATCTCCGGATGAAACACGCCCACCTCCTTCAGGTCGTCACCCAGATACGTCCGTTCGTTGGGCCCGAGGATGCCAAGGGAAAGGCAGATGAGCGTCCACAGGTGCACCACGCCGTAATGGCCTTCATAGTGTTCGCTCAGTTCATGGATCTGGGCATGGCAGTTGTGACAGGCAGCGATGCAGTAATCGGCCCTGGTCGTCTTGATCTGCGCGTCCTTGGTCTGTCCGTAGGCCAGGCGCTGATCCTTGAACCCCGATTGCAGGAACCCGCCCCCGCCGCCGCAGCAGTAGTTGTTGGAACGATTCGGGTGCATGTCGATGAAGTTTTCCTCGCCGACAACCGATTTCACGACAAAACGCAGGTCGTCGGCAATGGCGTCCCCGTAGCTTTTCCGCACGATCTGACACGGGTCCTGCACGGTGAACGTTATCTTCAGGTCCTTGTTCCAGTCCGAGTTGACTTTGAGTTTTCCCTCCCTGATCCATTTCGCGTAATATTCGTAGATGTTTTTGACTTCGAAACGATGCTCTATACCGAATTTTTCCAGTCCGGCCCGGACTGAGTACGTGACGTGGCCTCACTCCGTGTTGAGAAAGACCTTGCATCCCAGCTCGCTGGCCTTGTCCGCCGATTGCCGGGTCAGGCGCTCCCAGCTCTGGTTGTCCGCCAGGAACATGCAGTAGTTCTCCCCGGCCCAGCCCCTTGACCCATACGTCCAGTCCGCTCCGACCAGGTGCAGGATCTTCCACAGGGGCAAGAGCTCGTCGGGCTCGGTCACGGGCTCGCGCGAGTTCTGGTTCAAAAAGAACTCCGCGCCCTCCTTGTCGATGGGCGCCTCCATGTCCGCGAATTCGGGCTGCGACTCCCGGCATTCCGTCAGGATGTCGTCGACCACGAAGGCGAAGTCGTCCGGCGCGGTGCCCATGGCGCTGCCGCTCTCGTTCTTGAGGGCCATGTCGCAGGAGCCCATGATGCCCTTGGGGCGGGTCTCCCTGGGCCAGGCCGCACGAACCTCGTAGACCAGGCGGGGAATGTCGATCTTCATGGGGCAGGCGTAGATGCAGCGCTGACACATGGTGCACATCCACACCCACGGCGTGGACAGGATCTCCTCGTCCATGCCCAGCGCCGCCATGCGCAGAAATTTGCGGGGGTCCATGTCTTCCAGGCCGGAAGCCGGGCAACCGGAGGAACATGCCCCGCAGGTCAGACACATGTTCAGGTTCCCTCCCTCGGGCAGGATGTCCCTGACTGTTTCCAGAAAGGAACTCTTTCCGCGGCCAAGCTCGATCATCTTTCCGTTCAACATCCCGGTATCCCCCGAAATGAATGGTTTCCCAAGCGGCTGAGGCAGGTGCGGGGTTGGCCCTTTGGCCAGCCCCACGCCCGCGAACAGTTATACCGTGGCCGCGACTTCTACCACCTGGCCGGTCTGGTCGTACATCAGCCCGCAGCGCAGGTCGAAATGGCGGTTGACGCTCATGGTCGGACAGGGCGCGTTGACCGAAACCTGCACCACCGTGGAGCCGAGAAAAGCCTCTTCCGGGTCGTCGGCGTTGGAGTGGTGGGCCATGATGATCAGGTCCGCGCCGATCTGGGTGGCCATGTTCAGGATCTCCATGGCCGGACGCCCGAATCTCCCCACGTAGTCGCAGTTGTCGATGCCCTGCAGCCGGTCGCCGTATTCGGCTTTCAGCCTGGCTTCGATCTCGGTGCGGCCCTGGGGCGAATCCGTGGAGGTCTCGCTGACGTTCATGAGCGTGAGCCTGGCCTTGTACTGCCGCACCATCTGGCCGCCGTAACTGACCGCGCATTCGGACTGCTCGGAAAAGTCCGTGGCCACGAGGATGTTGGAGAATGCCGGATCCTTGCACTCCACGGCGCGATGCACGATCATGACCGGGCAGCGCGCCTTCTGGCTGACCCGCTCCAACGTGCTGCCGGCCATGCCCCACATCTGGGCCCGCTTCTCCTCGTATTCCTTGGTGTGCGGGCCCATGACCACCAGGTCGGTATCCTTCTTGCGCGCCAGGCGCAGAAGCTCGTTATGCGGGATTCCGGCCACGACCTGGACCTTGGCATGAGGCAGATCCGCCAGCAGGGAGGCGTACATCTCCCGGATGCGCGCCTCCAGCCGGGCCGTCTCTCCCGAGGCCTCCAGGGTCTCGATGGAGCCCCAGCCCTGCTCCATGCCGGCCACGTGGACCAGATACAGGTTGGATTCGAACTTCTTGGCAAAACCCACCGCGGATTCGACCGCGCATGCATCCACGCCGCTGGGCGTCACGCCTACGATGATGTCCTTGAACATAACTACCCCCTTTGGTTTGTATCAGGTTTCGCGGGCAAGCGTCTCCTCGCCGTCGCCTGGCGCTTCATGCCGCCAGGCCCGGGATCTGATCCCGGCGCGCATGCTCCCGTCCATGCTCATGTTCGTGTTCAGGAGCACGGAGGGCTCTTCCAGTCCGAACGAAAGACCCATGAGCTGGGTCAGGTACAGAATCGGCACATGGTGGCCCCCGGCAGCGGAATCGTTCTGGTAGGCCTCCAGGTTCATCTGGCACAGCGGGCAGACCGTGGCCACGGCGTCCATGCCCTCGGCGGCCTCCAGGATGGCGGCCACGGAATGCATGGCCACCTCCGGGTGGGTGACCATGAGCGAGGCCCCGCAGCACCTGTTGCCCATGTCCCACGGCTGGGGCCTGGCCCCGAGGGCGCTCAGGATATTGTCCATGGTCACGGGCTTGCGCGGATCATCGAAAACCTCGTAGGGGCGCAGGATCTGGCAGCCGTAGTACGGGGCCACCCGCATGCCGCCCATGTCCACGGCGACCTTCTCTTTTATGGCATCAAGCCCGATGTCGTTGACCAGGACGTCCAGGATGTGCCGCACCCCCACCGTGCCCCGGTAACTCAGATCCACCGCGCCAAGGGCCTCGTTGACCCGGTCGTGCAGTTCCTTGTGCCCGACGACCTCGCGGTTGACCTTCAAAAGGTTGAGATAGCAGGCGCTGCATGGGGCCAGCACGTCGAGCCCGGCCAGATCCCTTTCGGCCAGGGCGAGATTGCGGGCCGGGAGGGCGTAATTCATGAGCGCGCTGACCGGTTCGGCCGCGCTGGCCCCGCAGCAGGTCCAGTCCGGTATTTCGATGAGCTCCACCCCGAGCGCGGCCATGACGGCCCGCACGGACACGTCGAACTCCTTGGCGCTTTCCTGCAGCGAGCAGCCTGGATAGTAGGCGTATTTCATGACTGTTCCTCCATCTCGCGCACCTTGGTGAAGAGCTCCTTGAGGCGTCCCTTCTGGGCGGCGCTCGGCGCGTGCAGCTTGCCGACACGCATCATGCGCACTCCCAGAGGCAGGTAATGCAATGGCAGGAGCGGATCGCGGCTTTTCAGGAAATACCCGGGCATGAGGCTCGTCTCCTGCACGCGCCCGTACTTCTCCACGTTGTCCATGAACGCGTCGTAGAAGGCGCTGTTCTTGCGGACCTTCCAGGTTCCCCGTTCTCGGGCCAGGCGCTTCAGGGCGCCCATGGCCCGCGTCAGCTTCAGCCCGCGCGGGCAGCGCAGGGTGCACATGTAGCAGGACGAGCACATCCAGAAGGTCGTGCTCTCAAGGATCCGGTCCAACATGCCGAACTGCACCATGCGCCACATCTGCCGGGGCGTTATGTCCATGGCGAAGCCGTTGGGACAGGACGCGGTGCACGTCCCGCACTGCATGCAGGCCCCGAGCTCGCCGCGCAGCTCTTCAAGAATTTCCCGGGTCGCGGGGTCCGGGCTCCATGGTTTTGCTTGCGTCTGGTTCATGATCCACCTTCCCTTGGCCTAGGCCAATTGTTCCAGGGCGGCGTCAATCACCGCCATCATCGGTCCGTCATGGAAGCCCTTGATCACTGTCGCGCTGTTGGGGCAGACCGCCGCGCAGGCGCCGCAGCCCTGACAGAGCATCTCGTCCACCCGTATGAGCTCGTTTTCGAGGTCCACGGTGCGCGCCCCGTAAGGGCAGGCCGCCACGCAGGCCTGGCAGAGGGAGCACAATGACGGCCTGACTGTTGCCACCAGGGTCTCCCGGGCCACCTTGCCCGCCGAGAGGATGCGCAGGGACTGCTGGGCCGCGGCCTTGGCCGAGGCCACGGTCTCGGCCATGCGCCGGGGCGAATGGGCCAGCCCGCACATGTAGACGCCCTGCTTCAGGAAATCCACGGGCCGCCACTTGCTGTCGGCCTCCTGGAAGAATCCGTTGCGGTCGGTCTTGACCCCGAAGATCTCCACCAGATCGTCCACGTCATTGGGCTCCACCCCGCTCGACAGGGACAGGATGTCGGCGTGCACCTCTATTTCAGCGCCCAGGATCGGATCCAGGGCCCTGATCACGGGCTTGCCCTCGACAAAGGTCACCTTGGGCGGATTCTCCGGATCGTAGCGGATGAAGATCACTCCGGCCTTGCGCGCCTGGGTATAGTAGCTCTCCAGAAAGCCCTGGGCCATGATGTCGCGGTAGAAGACATAGATGGGCAGCTCGGGCTTGCGCTCCTTCATGGTCAGCACGTTCTTGAGCATCTCCGGGCAGCAGATGCGGCTGCAGTAGTTGCGCTCCCCTTCCTTGCGGGACCGCCAGCACTGGATCATGGCCACCGCCCCGAGGCTGCCCACGTCGAGCGCGCCGGTGGCCAGCTTCTCCTCCAGGCCGAAGTGGGTCATCACGGTCCTGTGCACGCAGAAGCCGCTCTCATAGATCTTGGCCTCATGCCCGCCCGTGGCCAGGATGGTCACCCCGTGCTCCAGCGGGAAGATGCCGTTCTCGCCGCTGATGGCGGAACGGAAGCGTCCGGCGCTGCCACGGGACAGGACCACGCGCGCGTCCTTGAAGACCTTGATGCGCGGGTGCTTCTCCACCTGGGCGATGAGGTCCTCCATGTATTTGCGCGGGTCCGTGCCATCGAGCTGGGTGTGCAGGCGCAGGGCCATGCCGCCGAGTTCCTCCTCGGCCTCCACCAGACAGACCCCGAAACCCTGGTCGGCGATGGCCATGGACGCGGTCAGGCCGGCCAGGCCGCCGCCCACCACCAGAGCCGAGCGCGACACGTCCATGAGCACGTCCGGCGGCGCGGGATCGACCCCCTGCAGCTTGGCCACGGCCATGGACAGACCGGAGAATATCTCGCGGGCCACATCCACGGCGTCCTGCCCGTTGAAGGTCGGGGTGTGCACGTCGACCACATCCATGAGCGCCGGGTTGAGCCCCACGGTGCGGGCCATCTCTTTCAGGCGCGGGATGTAGGCGTAGGGCATGCAGGCCCCGATGAGGATACGGTTGGGCTTTTTCTGCTTGACTGTTTCCAGGATCTGCTTCCAGCCTGCCTCGGTGCAGGCCTGGAACACGGGCAGCACGGTGCCGACCGAGTGGACCCGGCCCACGGTGCGCGCCAGCTCTTCCAGATTCACCGCCCGGCCCAGGGTCGGGCAGGAGGTGCACACGGCCACCAATGTGCGCACCGGCTCGCGGGAAACATCGGGATACTCCGGCTCGGGCGGCGCGGGGGCCGGCCCAAGCACGTCGTAGATCTTGATCATGCGCGCGGCGGCTTCGGACGCGGCTCCGGCCTGCATGACGGACTCGGAGATGTCCCGAGGCTCGCCGAAGGAACCGGCCGCGAACACGCCGACCCGGCTGGTCCGCTCGGGAGCGTAGGGCTGGGTCTTGCAAAAGCCCCACTCGTTGGTCTCGATGCCCACCGTGGCCGCGAACTGATCCATGCCCCTGGGGGGCCTTGCGCCCACGGCCAGGACGACCATGTCGAACTCTTCCGAACGGCGCGTGCCGTCGTCGCTCAAGGATTCAAGCACCACCCCGCCGCCCTCGGCGGCAGGCAGCACCGAGTGCGGCCGGTTGCGCACGAAATGCACGCCCTGCTCCACGGCCCGCAGGCGATAATCGTCCCAGCCTTTGCCGAAGGTGCGCATGTCCATGTAGAAAATGGTGGCGTCGACCGCCCCGTTTGTGACCTTCTTGGCCAGCATGGCCTCCTTCATGGAGAACATGCAGCAGACCGAGGAACAGTAGTTGGCGTTCTTGCCCACGTCGCGCGAGCCCACGCACTGGATCCAGGCGATCCTTCGCACCGGCTTGTTGTCGCCCGGGCGTGTCAGTTTTCCGCCCGTAGGCCCGGTGCCGCTCAGCAGGCGCTCGAACTCCACGGCGGTGAGCACGGCCGGGTGGCCGTACCCCCAGATATCGCGCCCGCCATTCGGGTCCATGTCCGGATGGTAGCAGTCAAAGCCCCCGGCCAGGATCACCGCGCTGACCTGCAGTTCCTCCGTGGTGTCGGACATGATGCGCATGTAGTGCTTGTCCAGCCAGGGCACGAATTTCTTGGACGAAAGCGGCTTCATGAACCGGTCCCGCGCTCCGCGCCGGATCAGATCGGCGGCGGCCTCCTCTTCTCCGGCGGCGGTCAGGACGGCCACGGGCATGCCGGGGCAGAGTTCCTTGGCGCGGGCCATGACGCGCTGGGCGTCCACGCCCTGCAGGTTGAGCCCGACCAGCACGAAATTGATCCGCGCGTCGGACTCGAGCAGATCCAGGGCCTCCTGGCCGCTCGATGCCTCGAAGACCGGGAAATGCAGGTGTTCAAGGCTTTCCCGCACCGTCAGGCGGGTCTGTTCGTCCTCGTCCGCGACCAGGATGCCGAACCCCGCCCGCTCCTCGAACTTGAGATCGATGGCCCCGGTCGGACAGGCCTCGTGGCATTTCCAGCAGCGGATGCAGTTGTCCAGATCCAGCACATAATGGTTGGGGATGGCGTGGGGCACGGGCAGATACACCGCCGAACGCTGTGTCAGCCCGGCGTTGAATTCGCTCGGGACCTTGACCGGACAGACCTCGGAGCACTTGCCGCAACTGACGCACTTGTGCGGATCGACCAGCGGGGAGCGGCGGTTCAGGCTGACGAAGAACTTGCCCGGCTCGCCCTCCAGGGAGGCCAGCTCCGTGGAGAGCATCAGGTCTATGTTTTCATGGAACATGCCCTTGCGCAGGCAAAACTGGCTGGACGCATCCCGGCTCATGAGCGGAAGCATGCGGCACATGCCGCAGTGATCCGAGGGAAACTGGTAATCCAGCTGGCTCAGGATGCCGCCATGACTGGGGCGTTTGTCGATCAGGGCCACCTTGTGTCCGGTCACGGCCAGGTCAAGAGCCGCCCGGATTCCGGCGATGCCCGCGCCCACCACCAACGCGCCGTATTGTTTCCTCATTGCCTCCTCCTCGGATTCACGCCAGGTGCGAAACCGTATCCTGATATTCGTCCTCCCTGAAC
>Ga0265295_1000624_pt1 | contig 69486 bp, 84 predicted proteins | sample Munlansysbiofilm_FD_192503 | JGI IMG/M metagenome (GOLD analysis project Ga0265295, IMG submission 192503) | Leachate microbial communities from a municipal landfill in Southern Ontario, Canada - Methane capture system biofilm | ecosystem: Engineered > Solid waste > Landfill > Unclassified ...
CTTGCGAATGGGGTTTAGACATGGGTTTCGTTAAGGGTCTCTTGATGGTTTAGGGAACCGTTTAGGGAACCGTTTAGGGAACCGTTTAGGGAACCGTTTAGGGAACCGTTTAGGGAACCGTTTAGGGCTTTGCGATTTGTAAAATTTGGAAACATTGTAAAAATACCTAAGGAATCTCCATGGTGACCAACACACGGTCTTAGTTTTTTGGACCATCAATGGAGGCCTGCAGTAAATCGCTACCACCGGTCAGGGACGCAACAAAAGCCCTTATCTGGGGACCGTTGACGACCAGGGCGTATTCCTCGGGTGGATAGATGTCAGGGCGCAACCGGTGCCTGGGAATTCTTCCAGCGGTTGCTTTTTCGATTAACAACGCATGCCGCGCCGGAACTCGGGTTTTTGTCCAATAAGATATGTGACCCGACTTGAGATTACCTTCGTCGCCATCCGCTTGAAGAAGCTGATTGAGGGCATCCAAAAAACGGGCCTGGCTGTCGAACATACTAATGGCTTCCTGGAGAGCTTCTTTCATTATAGGTCCTTTCATTAAAGCGTTAACCTTGGTTTAGCCTTGATTAGCAAAAAACCTTACAGTCGTCAATAAAAAATTTTACTTAAAATAATTGAACGAGGTCCTCATGTGCCCCATGTTCGGGCTTGGATCCTGTTTTGCTGAAAAAAACCTTGGAAACAATACAAGAAAAACAAAAAAACTTATTCAAAAAAGGAAGGCCATTTTTTCGCTGATGGTTTGGTCGTAAAATCCGAATGCGCGCGTTTTGTCGGTTTTACAATAGTGTAAACGATAACCATGAAACCGTTTAGGAAACCGTTTAGGAAACCGTTTAGGAAACCGTTTAGGAAACCGTTTAGGAAACCGTTTAGGAAACCGTTTAGGAAACCGTTTAGGAAACCGTTTAGGAAACCGTTTAGGAAACGTCAAAACTTGTCGGTTTTGCGAAGATTGAGCTTGGTTTCAAGGCGCAAATTCAAGGTTTTTGGCTAAAACATTTGTCGGAGCATTTTTAAGACGGCCCATCAATGCAAAATACTTCATGGTTATTTTTGGATCTGAATGGCGAGCCAATTCCTGGACCCTGACCAGCGATACGTTTTGTTCCAGAAGGTGGGTAATTCCCGTGTGTCGGAGTGTGTGGGAATGTACGCCAGCCATCAGGCCAGCCTGAACTGCTCTGCGTTTGACGATTTCGTTGATTGCCGAACCGGACAGGCCGTGGCCAAAACATCTGTTGTCCAGGGCGACAAAGATCGGACAATCAGAGATTTTTTCTGAACTCCAGGCGTTGTTTGGGTTGCGTTTGCGCCATGCTGTGCGCCATACAGTCTCACCGACCTGCAGAAAATATCGGTCCAGGATGCGCAACAAGGGTTTTTCAACGGGCACAAAGTCATTGGCGCCCCCTTTGGTTAAGGGGAGTTTCAGGAGAATTCGTCCGCTGTCCTGCACCAAATCCCCCCATGTTGCGCGGGCTAATTCGTCCCGGCGGAGGAGTCCGGTATAGCCCATCGCCATAATGGCGTAATCACGCATACCTCGATTTTTGTCGCTGTCAGATAGGGCACTCTGCAGCAGAGCCTGGAATTCCTCCACCAGCAACCCTAATTGTGGCTGCCAGGCCTTTACACGAATACGCCTGACCACTTTGGAATTTGCCGGATTTAGAGGGACGATCCCCATCCCTACCAGATAATCGTAAAATGTTTTCAGGGCCGTGAGTTTGCGATTAATGGTCGAGGCTTCCAATCGACCTCGGCCATTATCCCACACTTGGTTGCGCCACAGGTTCAGGTCGCGGGGAGTAAGCTGGATCAGTTGTGCCAAACTCGGCGTGCGACCGCCAAAAAAGTCTTGGATGTCACGCTGATATATGCGCTTGGTGCCCTCGGTTAATTGCCCAGCCAGATACTCTGAAAGAATTTCCGGAATGCTGGCCTGCGCGATTGATGTTCTGGATTCAGGCGCGGTCAGATTTTTTTCAAAACCCATTGGTGAACCTCGTCCGATGTTAGGCGATCTGTTTTGGCCATGCAATTAATGACCTGTTGGGAAAACGGCCAGTCCAAAGTATCGGCAATTTCCCGGGAATAAAGCAATGCCAGTATGGCGTGCGCTACGTTCCGCGCCCGTCCTGCCGTGCCATAGTGCCCCCAGGCAACATGATGGCTGCGGCGATCGGGGTTAATCTCATCTGGGCCCATGGCCATTGCGATGTCGATGAGGTTCCGGTTGCCTGGTTGCACCAAAATACGCCATTCCGTCTGCTGGGTTGTCGCAGGAACTTTCAAACAGGCGAATTCAAAAACACGCAGGGCCGGTTGGTGGATCGGCGGGCTCACAGCAACCTTCGGGGAATGCATCATGGTTGGACCTCCTTGTCTGAAAGGTGTGCCTGGCCGTTCAGGATGGCCGCAAGGTTCTCTGGGGTGAAGTCTGGGTGACGCAACAGCCGGAGAGCTTGTTGGTGGCGTCGGTGGTAGTCCTGCGCCTGACAATAAAACTCCAAGGCAGCCATGGCCAAGCCCGGTATTCGGTTGCGATATACCCAGTCACGCACGGTGGGGTAGGGGGTTCTGAGTAATTTCGCTACGGCGACCAATGTCGGGATGCCGCACCGGAATTTCCAGAGGTTTAAAAATTCATGTTTTTCGATGGATTTTCGATGTCCCATTTTGATCCATGCCTCCTGAGTTAATATATACGCATTGCGTATATGTTTGTCAAATGTGTTTCGTAGTTAATTTCGGGTGGCCATTTTCGGCGGTGTTAGAGGTGTCCATGCAAGCGGCAACCATGGTTGTTGTCTGGTGCGCAAAATTGGGGGGGTTTCATCGCGGCGCGGGTGACCGTTACTGGGACAGATGAACAATGAGGATTTTTGGTCGACACCTACGTTACTGGGACACCAAAACGGCAGGGGTATCAAAAAATGGGACAGGTGTTACCGGGACACCAAAATGCCTACAAAAGAGCAGTAAAATGTAAGCAAAATAGCAATAAGTTGTAAACAAATTGATAATAATTTGTTTGTTTTTTGGTTACAACTTGATAGTAAAAAGATGACAAATTGACAATAAATAGAGTGCAAATCGAATACAGTTTGTTAGCAAGATGTTTATTTTTCGATCTTTGTCGTTTTTTCCTGTATGCAAGATGTTAACAAATAGTCAGCAATCAAATCCGGGTAAAATTAGTGTTACTTGGGACATTGAGGCGCGTTACCTGGGACATCTGATGAGTGGAGAGCGACACAGGTAGGAGAGAAAAAAGCAAAAATAGCAGGTTCACATTATCTTTTTTGGTGGCTACTATAAGAACCTATGATTGGCGTAGGCTGCCGAGCCGTTTTTTCCAGGGATGCCCTATGCCGTTCTGCCAACCCATACCATATCATATTGTTCGATGGCCTGTTGTTATGTGGAATCCTATAAATAAAAACAAAAATACCGTGGAGAGGTGTATGCAAAGAGGAACGAGGGTGGCGGCTTTGTCGGTAGCCATTGTCGGGATGCTGGCATTCGGGTGTGCGAGGCCCATGCCGGAACGAGCCGATCCTGTCGATGACGCACTGATTCGGGCCGCGCAAGGGATTCAGCGGGACTTGGGTTTTTTGGTCGAATTGCAGCAGGTACACAAACCTTTTCCTGGCTTGGCAGGGAAAGGGAGGGCTCCCTTGGAGATTCCTGACCCACGACTGCAGGAGCCCGTAACTTTGAGTTGGGCCGGACCTATCGAGCCTGTGGTGGAAGCGTTGGCCAAATTGTCGGGATATCGGTATCGGGTGGTTGGAAAAGCACCTGTCAATCCCCGGTTGATCACTCTGCATGTTCGCTCGCAGCCCATGGTGAAAGTCATTGAACATATAGGATGGCAGGCTGGCGAAAAAATAGGGCTTGTCCTGAACCCGGGGCTAAAGGAACTGCGTCTTGTCTATGTAGGGGAGTGAGCCTTGGAAATGAGGAGAATTATGGCAGCTACGGCTATCGGATTGGTGTTGACTCTGTACACCCTGCCTGTGGGAGCCGAAGAGACCCCGAGTGTTTTAACTGAAATCCAGGAGAAAACAGCTCCGGCAACGTACAGCAACGAAACGTTCAGCAATCTGCGGCCGGAGGCTATTCGGGAAGCAGCCCACACTTTGGGGCTCCAGGCCGGTGTGAAATATCGGTATGACCAAATTCTGACGAGGATCAGTGAGCGTGAATCCGCGGTTGACTCGACGTTCGATTTTCGGACGCTGTTACTGCATAACGGATCGGTTTTGCCGCCGGTTATTATTGAGGGCCGTGATGGGTTTGCGCTGAAGTCGGACCGGGAGTTTTCTACCGTTGATGTTACCTATAGAATTTTGCAGCCAGCGCGTTTTGTGTCAGCGCCGCCGCATTGGCGGGACTACCTATGGCACAAGTTTTCTGTGGTGGATAATGTCAGTCCCGCTGTTTTGCCCAAGGCGTCCGATGAACGCGAAATTTGGAGAGCCGCAGCGAAAAAGGGGTGGGACGCAGGTATTGAGCAGGCTGACCGTGTTTTTCAGGCCAACCTGAATCGCTTGGTTCGAGATTTCCAGGGGATGCTGCGTTTCAATGCGTTGGTGGCTCAAGGGGTCATCGGCATGCCTATGGTTGCCAAGGGGGAGCTGGGTGTACGAATAGGGGATCAGGTCCTGGACGTTAACCAGCGGGTATTCCGGATTACGGTTCCGGCCAAATTTCGAGGGGTAGAGGAATGGAAGCCCATTATTTCCCAGACGAACCACTGACACGTTGGGATGCCGAAAGCCTGGATCGGTTTCTGGTTTGGGGAGAGCAGGAGGGGATGTCCGACGTCCATATTTTACCGGGCAGCCCGTTTTGGATCCGGCTGCACGGCGTCTGGTTGCCGGCAACGCGGCGGCGGGTGGCTGGCAACGAGATTATGGAGTTGGTCAACGCCACCTATCGCAGTGCCAATGCGTCGGCTCAGATACAAGGCGGCCGAGAGCTGGACTACGCACATGAAATTAAGGTTGACCGGGTGCAACGCAAACGTTTTCGCTGCTGCGCCACAGCCTGTCGAGACGGTTGGCAGTTGGGTGCCTCGATCGTCATGCGGACCATTCCGGCCCTGCCGCCCCCTTTGGAGGATTTGGACGTGGAGCCGGCCATCATGGACGCGGCCTTTCCGGTCAACGGTCTGGTCCTGGTCACCGGGGTTATGGGGACAGGCAAAAGCACACTGCTCTCCTCGATGTTGCGGTACATTCGAGAGAACCAATCTCGGAATATCTTGACCTATGAAAGTCCTATCGAATTCGACCTGATGAATATCCCTAACCCCAGGGGTCCCTTGGCGCAGGCCAGCATTCCGGAGCATCTGGTGGATTTTGTTCGGGCGCCACGCAATTCAGCCCGTCGGGCCGCGGACGTGGTGTTGATCGGCGAATCCCGGGACCCGGAAACGTTGCGAGGTATGATCGAGATGGCCGAAATTGGGGTTGCCGCTTATTCCACGGTGCATACACGGGGTGTTGCCGAAACGCCAACGCGTATTATCAACGTCTTCCCCTCGGATAGCCAGAATCAGATTGCTTCGACCCTTTTGGCCTCGCTACGTCTTATTATCCAGCAACGACTGGTGCCACAGGTGGGCGGCGGCCGTATTGCCTTGCGGGAGTATTTGGCCTTTGATGTGGCTCTTAGGGAGCAATTGTATCGGGAGCCGATTACCAACCTGATTCCCGCTATCCAAACGATGGTGCGTGAGTGCGGCCAGCCCTTGGTGGTGGATGCCCGCCGCAAACTCGAGGCCGGGTTGATTTTCGAGGATGATTATCGGGCGATTGCTCACGAACAGGAGACTACCCAGGAGGCCATGAAATATGTGGCGTAATACAGCGGCGACTCCGCGAATCGGACCGGTCCAGGCCGGAACGCTTTTGCCTGTCAGTATTTGGGCTTTGCATATCAGTAAGCCCACCTTTGCCATTGCCCTGGTTGGGGTCCTCTTGTTTTGGTTTTTGGAACGACGAGGGTGGACGCCGCTGATCATGTGGCGCCGGGTTTGCCGCAACATCGCAGGCCCATTTCGGCCTGTCAATCAGCGAGTCGTTTGGCGTCGGCGTAGTGATTGGTGATTGAGGTTCACAATACTGTTTATTGGGTATATTGTAATAAAAACCAAAGGAGATAACAGGTATGCAACATTTCCGGCTCGCCGCCCTGTTGACCATTGCGGCTACCCTTATTCCCTTGAGCGGCCAGGCTTATTTTGTATGTGAGGTGGAGCAGCCCGTTGCACAGCAGGCCGAGAAAACGCCCTCGGATGAGTTGGTGGCACCGACAGCTGCTCCTGTATCGCCGCCGGCTTTCCCGCAGTATCGTTATGTCGTGAGTCAGGTAGGATCGGGGCAGCCTACGCCTCGGGAGGGTTTCGGGCGAGACCTTACACTCCGGGACAGCTTGCTGATGATTATGCCGACAGGTTGGTCGTACCGTTCGGAGCCTGATGTGGATTTGGCCACGACGGTGAGTTGGCAGGGTGGAGACAGCTGGTTGACCGTATTGGAGCAGGTTGGTCGTAAGAGCCAGACACAATTTTTGGTGGACTGGAATCAAAAGCGTGTTTTTCTGCGCCCCCTGAGTGCCGGACTGGAGGATGGATGGGCGCCCCCGGCGAATGTTGATACGGACAAAACAGCGGCGCCCCCGGCGGTTGCTGTTATTGACGAGCCGATGCCTGACGATGAGGCCGCTGCGGGATCCACGCCGCTGTTTACCAAGGTTCAGTCCAAAACCAGGGTGTTGGAACCCGGTAGCCTTAAATCGCAATTGTCCGAATGGGCTGCAGGGGAGGGGTGGCAGTTGGTCTGGCAGGCGCCGTTCGATTTTACGGTCGGCGTCAGGGCGGAATTTCGGAGCGCGGATCTGCTGGATGCCGTGCGAACCCTGGTTGAGCAATTGGCTCAAGGCGATGGAACACGGCTGCGCGTACTGGCTTACGAATCCAACCGGGTTTTGGTTGTGAAGGGGGAATAATTAATGCGATCGACCATCCTGAAATGGGGACTGTGTCTGATGTTGCTTGCGCTTTGCGGTTGCGGTGGTGCCACCCAGCCAGCTGGTAAAGAAATTTTGGGCCAGCAGCAGCAAAAGATGCAGGAGTTGAAAACACAGCGTGACCAAACCTTTGCATCGAGTCCTTTGATGCGTGTGGAACAGGGGTATTTTTTTGGCATTCAAAAACGGGAATTGACCAGAGAGGAATGCCTGCCGCCTGTTTTTCGGCAAACGGTGGTTTTGTCGAACTCCCAACCTATGACGTTGCAGGACGTGTCGCTGTACTTGTCTACCATGTCCGGCGTGCCTGTACGCATGGCCGAAGGTTTGGCATCCGGAGAGCCATGCAATTTGCCGTTTTTTGATGGGCCCCTGAAGCAGCTCCTGGATTCCGTTGCAACCCGATACGGTGTGTATTGGGAATTCAGGGACGGCAATATCCAGTTTTATCGTGTAAAAACCCAGACGTTTGCCATTAACGCCCTTTCTGGGAAGATATCGATACATGACACAATCACCAATGAAAGCAATGCCGCCAAAGACTCCTCGGGTGAGGGATCTTCGACGGGAGATACGTCTGTGCAAACTAAGCAGCGGACCGAAATTCAAGACGAATTGTCGGTCTGGGATGAGGTAGGCCGGAATATCAGTCTGATTATCGAAAAAAACAGTGACCCCGAAAATGCGTCGACCGTCAGTGTCAACCGGGCAGCCGGAACAGTAACGGTTACCGCCACACCTTCGGTCCTGGAGCGTGTGAAACAGTATGTGGAAGGGCTTAACGCCAAACTATCTCGGCAGGTAGCGATCGAAGTTCAGATTTTCAATCTTGAGACCTCAAAGGCTACTGATGTGGGGTTTAGCCTGGATGCGGTATTTACGGAAATGAACAATGGTTTTATGGGCACAATTTTGGGAGCTGTGCCGGGAACCATGCCGTCCGGGGTGGGGTCTGTCAGCGCCATGATTTTGGAATCCACTCGGGACCGTAGCCTGGCCCAATGGTCCGGGACCAACGTTTTGTTGCAGGCCCTTCGCACATATGGCGATGTGTCGCTGGTAACAACCGGGTCCGGCATTACGAGTAACGGCCAGCCTTTACCGATCCAGAATGTCAATCGGCGGGCGTACCTGGAGCGGGTTTCTAAAACCGTAACCAGCGACGTTGGTACCAGCACCGAGTTGCAATCCGGCACGGTTACCACGGGTTTTTCCATGATGGCCATACCGCAAATTCTGGATCATGGACGAGTCGCTCTACAATACAGCATTACGCTCAGTTCGCTCGATGATCTGCGAGAAATTGTCAGTGGGTCGGAATCCATACAAGCTCCGGAGGTGTCTACCCGGTCGTTTATGCAACGGGTGCAAATGAAAGTTGGCTCGACGTTGGTTTTGGCCGGCTTTGAGCAGAACCGTGCTCAGGTTGGCGGTGGCCGTGGCCTGACAGGAGTTATGCGTAATGGCGAGGAAAAACATAACATGATTATCGTGGCCATCAGTGTCCACGACGCCACGGGACGCTGATATGCAGACCGTTCTTATTGGCAAAAAACATTACAGTGTCGGCCTGTGGTGGCAAACGCTGGAGCAAGGCAAATCGCTAACAAAGGAAGCGCGCGCCTTGGCGAGGTCCGTCAATAAGGCCGGGTCTCAATATGATGGTTTTGCTTTGCGGCGACAGGTAGCTGTTTCTCAGGCGGGATTCGGGCAAGGGTTCAAAAAGGCCATGTCTTTGGCGGCCACGCTTGCGGATAGCCAATCTGGATCGTGGTTGGCGCGGTTCGAATTTTCCACGGGCGTCTGGGTTGTGGCCGTCGTTGACGACACCATTTTACCCAACGGGGATTTTTTTGGACCTGTGGACGAAGCCCATATTGTCCTGCGCGACCTGGAGCAGATGGGCGGATGGGATCGCATTATTAACCCGGGATCCATCGAAGACTCAATGGTCATGCTGGAGCAAATGGTGCGCCAGGGTGGCCGACATCCGATGGTCCCGGTCAAGCCCGCAGTACCATGGATACCCATAACTCTGGGCTTGTTGGTATTGACCGGAGGGGTTGTCGGTCAGCAGATGTATGCCCGTGATGTTGCCCGGCGCCAAGCCGAAGAGCGTGCCGCGAAAATGGCGGCCTTCCAGCAGGAGTTGGCGGCAAAGCAAGGTCTGGCGGTGGAAGCATCCGCGATCCGCCCGTGGGAGGAAGTCACTAATCCGGCAACCATGATCGCTGTGTGTCGGCAACAGATGTCGGAATATCCATTGTTTGACCGGGGATGGGAATTGAAAGGGTGGGTGTGTGATGGGCGCACCGTGGTAGCGAGTTGGCAACGTACCAGCCTGGGCAGTTTTGAAACGTTGCCCGAGAATGGCGGGTTGGACCTGAAACAGCCGGAAAGTCTGCAATCGGTCAAAAAGCTGGAACCGTTATCTGCGCGTGGGGCGCAGGATCTGACGCGTGCTCAGGAAAGTGTCCCCCGGATATATGAGCTTGCCAGGGTCTGTGGCGCCAATGTATCGGTTCAGTGGGCCGCCCCTGCGCCAACGGTCACCGAGGACGGGAAGCCCATTCCCCCGCCGTCCTTTGAAAAACATGGATGGACCATGGCGTCGTTGCCGGCAATCCCCGATCAAATAGGGGATTGGTTTGACGGCATCTCCGGGTTGGTTGTGCAAAACATTACTTGGGATCCAGCCAACGGGTGGTCCTTGAAAGGAGATATCTATGTACGCTAAAGCGGCGATTATGGTTGCTGGCATAGTGCTGCTGTCGGTTGGGTTTGCCGCCGCCGAGCCTAAAACCCTGGCTGACTGGCATGATCTCGATGGCAGGATTGTCGAACTGGAAAAACGGGTACGGCTGGCGGAATTGGAGCGCAAACTGGAGGAGCAAAAACTGCAGCAGTTGCCGAGTTTGCCGCCGCCGCCCGGAGGGCAAGGCCAAATACTGCCGCCGCAGCAAATTCTGGCAATTGAAAAGACGGAGAAGCCTTTTGTTTTGAGCGTTTCTGGGCGCGCAGACCAACTGAAAGCCGTTTTACAATGGAAAGACGGAGCGCAGTTGCTGGTCAAAACCGGGGATGTGATCCCGGGCGGGCGGGTGATGGCGGTGTCTGCCAATAAGGTTATTGTGAATTTGGGAGGCGAGATCACTGCGTTGGCCTTTGCGTCCAGGCCTGAACCGAAGCAAGAGCGGAGTCGTCGATGATCGCAGTGGATGTCCCGGCAACTATTCAGCCGTATGTCGAATACGATGATGGCCGTCTATGGGTTGTCGAGGAATTTGCTCGTAATCCTCGGTTTTTGAGTTTTCTGGACCGGATCCATAAACTGCACGGGCCGATTCCCCAGGAAATTGTGACGCTGCAAACCATTTCCGAGCGACGCCATAAACGAAATCGTGGCAATAACGGCGGCCATACGGCAACAATCGCCGATGCGATTAAGTTGTTCGAGGATGCTTGCCGCCGCAAAGCGTCGGATATCCATATCCGGGTCTATGGGGACTATGCCATCCTGAAATATCGCATCAACGGGGATCTGCGCGATATGGTCCAATGGACGGCCGACTACGCCGAGGCTATTTGCCATGTGATTTACACCTCCATGGCGGACGTAGCGGATCCGACCTATCAACCGTCTGTGACACAGGACGCCCGGATCGCCAAGCCCGAAATGTTGCCCGAAGGATTGTACGGGATCCGAATTTCGAGTGGACCGCATTCGGACGGGTCGTTCATGGTGTTACGTTTGCTGTACGCCAGCGAAAACGTGCAGGTTGGCGTAGATATGGGCGACCGATTGCGCGAACTGGGATATGGCGAAGACCATGTTCAGGTGTTGCGTTTTTTGGCCCGGAGGCCGACGGGTATCACGATCATTTCAGGTCCGACCGGTAGCGGCAAATCGACAACATTGAAACATACTCTTGAGGGACTTTCTGCGGCGCGCCCGGAATTGTGCATCATGTCGGTGGAGGACCCGCCGGAATATCCTATGTCGGGCGTGTTGCAGATGCCGGTTATGGCCGGAGCCTCCAGCACCGATCGCGAGGAGGCCTTTGGTCGAGCCATTCGCTCGGCGATGCGGTCTGACCCGGACGTGATGATGATCGGCGAGATTCGTGATCAAGAGACAGCGAGATTGGCTATTCGGGCGGCGATGACCGGGCATCAGGTGTGGACCACTTTGCATGCCAATTCGGCCTTCAACATCATCAATCGCATGTGCGACATTATGGCCAGTCCGCAAATGCCAGACCCCATCAAAACATTGGCAGACATCACGGTATTGAGCGGCCTGGTGTCCCAGCGGCTGGTCAAAACCCTCTGCCCCCATTGCCGGATTCCGCTGTTGGACAACAAAGAAAAGGTGGACAGGGACTTGATGCGCCGCTTGTCCCGAGTGGTGGATCTGGAGCGTGATGGGCGCCATATCTATTTGTGCGGTCCGGGCTGTTCCCAGTGTTCGGGCGGCATCAAGGGGCGCACCGTTGTGGCCGAGGTTGTGGCGACTGACCCCAAGCTATTGGAGTGCTTGCGATCTGGCGGTATCGAAAAAGCTCAGGAGCACTGGATAAAAGCCCAGGAAGGCCGCACAACAATCCAGCACATCATTGAAAAGATTGTGCTCGGATTGGTCGACCCTTCGATGGCCGAAGCGGTTGTGGGTCCTCTGACCACCGACATGGTTTTCCGGGATGGCGTTCTGGAAAAATCCGAATATGCGGCCCACTTGTAGGTCGTAAGGAGATTATCAATGGCATTTGACGGTTTCCGACCGGATGCACCTTGGCTGGTATCTGTATCCAAATCCCTGTACGGCGGGAAGTCTCGTGCACGGATGTATCAGAAATTGGCCCACCTGGTACGAAACGGGAAGCGCGTTGCCGAGGCCGTGGATAACCTGCAGGGGCGCGTGGCAAAACGAAAATCCAAGTGGGATGCCGAAGCGGTGGTGCTTGGGCAGGTGTCTTTGGGGCTTCGATCGGGTCAATCGCTGGCAACGGCCTTTGATCGGTTTGTGCCGGTGACAGAGCGGCTTCTGGTTGAAGCCGGAGAACGGTCCGGCCGTTTGCCGGAAGCGTTGGAGCATGCCGTAACGATTATCGATGCGTCTGCAAAATTGCGCAATACCGTGCTTAAGGCACTGATTATGCCGATATTGACCCTGCTGGCCATTATCGTTTCGTTTTATGTTATGGGCGCCTATGTGATGCCCAAAATTACCGCCCAGTTTGATCCGAAGGCATGGACCGGGACAGCGCGTGGAGTCTACGAGATGTCCAACATGGTGACGTCGCCGTGGGCTCTGATTCCGGTGGCCGGGCTTTTTCTGGTGGCATTAATCATCGGTTTGTCCATCAAGCGGTGGGCAGGCAAGGGGCGTGCTTTGGCCGACCGTATTCCACCCTGGTCTTTATATCGGCTGATGGTGGGGGGCGGCTGGCTGATATCCCTGTCGGCCCTCATCCATTCCGGGATGATATTGACTCAGGCATTGCATAGCATGCGGTTGGCCAGCACCCACAATCCGTGGTTGGCCGACAGGTTGGGCCGGATTATCGGACAAATGCAGATGGGGAAAAACCTGGGACGGGCCATGGAAGGAGCGGAAACCGGGTTTCCCGATCCCGAGATAGTCGATGACCTGGTTGTATATTCCGATATGCCGGAATTTTCGGATGTACTGTATCGCATTGGACAACAGTGGATCAAGGACGGTATTGCGGCAGTGGAACTGCAGTCCATGGCGATGAATGGCGTTCTGTTTGTGGTGATGAGTGCCATTGTCGGGTGGTTTTGCTTTGGTGTTATGGATATTCAAAATCAGATCTCTGCCCAAATGGGGGCGGGCTTTTAATCTTTGGTAAGATTTATGTCTTACCTTTTAACGCGTAGCCGAAAGGAGCTTTTAAGATGGAGAAGACCGAAAACAAGAAGTGCGCTTGTCCGCAACTGTTGGGTAACCAGCGAGGTATTGGGGTCATCAGCATCCTGGTGACCGTCATCATTTTTCTGGTCATTCTGACCGGGGTATTCGCCATGGTTGGCCGCACCACGGAAGGTGCCAAACTGCAACAGGCCCAGCAGGACATTACAGCCATTCAGATGTCGACTCGGCAGACGTATGCGACCAGTAAGTCTTATGCCGGCCTTGATAATGCCACGGCCATCAAGGCGGGGATTTTGCCGGAAGCCATGGTGTCGGGCGGTTCCGGCGTGAACCCCTGGAACGGATCGGTGACTGTGGCGGTGGATACGACGCCGACCCAGTTCACCATTGCGTATGCCGGTTTGCCCCAGGAAGCGTGTATGCAGTTGGCGGCCTACGGTAACGGCAACTGGGAATCGGTCACGGCTGGGTCTACCGATATTCCCCAGGATGGCACCGGAGTTGTGGCCGCTGCCGCGACGGGTTGTTCCAGCGCAACCAATAACACCGTAACCTTTACGTCCAAGTAGTGTGGTTATGACTTCTGGTTGTCCTACACTGCGCTCCCTGGCGTTTTCCGATTTATTGCTCGGGGAGCGCCAGGGGCCTCTGGTAAAAGGACTGTGCCCGAGCGGGGGGGGATCCTCCCCGCTCGGGCCGTTGCCTTCGTCCTTCCATGCTGAGGCTCGCCAGATTCAAGCCGCGTTGGCATCACAGAGCAAAGATGAGTTTGCCTATGTGCATGATGGCATACGCTATCGCGTTTCTCGCATTGTGACCGTGGATGGCATCTGGTATTGCCTACGTCGAGGGCCGGCAACCATAGAATCCCTGGAGGGGTTGGGGATATCGGCAGTTATTCGGCAGCGGTTGTGTTCTGCCGAAATGCACCACGGGTTGGTGGTTTTTTCCGGCGCAATGCGCTCTGGGAAAACGACTACGGCATCGGCGCTGGTGGCGGAACGCCTGCGATTATTTGGTGGTCATGCCGTGGCGCTGGAATCCCCTCCAGAACATCCGTTGCAGGGGCCGCACGGCCATGGGTTTTGTCTGCAAAAAGAGGTCGAGGGGGACCTGGAAAATGCCATTGTAGCCACTTTGCGTTATGGGGCGCCGGAAATTATATTTTTGGGTGAACTGAGATCTTCGGGTGAGGTCGCCCAGGCGTTGCGGGCGGCCATCAATGGGCACCTGGTTATTACAACCTTTCATGCCGCCGGGGTGCAGGAAACCATCCGTCGGCTTTTGGCTTTGGGCCGCACACATGAACCGTTGGCTCAAGAGCTGTTGGCCGATGGCTTGCGTTGTGTGGTTCACCAGAACCTGCAAGGCAAATCGTTGCGATTACAGTTTCTGTTTTTGGATGGATCGCGGATCGGCCAGGCGGCCACAGCCAAGATACGCGAGGGCGAGATCGGCCAAATGGCGACTGAAATACAAGCACAGAAAAACGAGATTTTGTTCGGCTTGGGGTGCTAAACCATGTGGGCGATGTCGGTGCTGGGCATAGTGACGGCGGTGCTGATTTTGTTGGCGCCAGGACCGCAGGGAACGACAGACCCTCGTGGTGAAATGCATTTCATGGCTCAGGCTCAGAACTTCGTGATTTACCGCAACACCGTCAATCAATACGTTCTGGACAATCCAGCCATGACCGGTGTCGTCGCGGATGCGGACATTGACCTGGGGCCGTGGCAGAAAGGATCGTGGCAGAATCTCTCTACAGGATCGGCCATATATGTCTATGGCCCCCTGGACGCGGCTTCCGGGCTTGAGGTTGTGCGACAAGTCGGAAAAACTTCCATGTTGGGCTGGAAACGTTCGGGGAACTTAATATCACCGGCCAATGGCGACATGGGCGCCATGCCGTCCATCATCCCGGACGGATCTTTTGTGTCGGTTATAGCGAGGTAGTGCATGCGCAAAAACGAAGCCGGGTTCACTCTGATAGAGGTGTTGGCGGCCGTTACCATCATGGCCATTCTTTTTCCGGCCATGATGACGCTGATGAATTTGGGTAGCAGTAAAGCGCGGCAGAGAACGGCCGCTGAGCAACTCAAACAGGTGCATCGAGCCGCTACCGAGTATATCCAGGCCAATTATGCCACTCTGCAAGGTACAGCAACGGCCAGTAATTCGGTATCCGTTTCCGTGGCAGATCTGAAAACCGGAGGCTATCTGCCGGCCACGTTCCAGACCACCAATCCTTGGAACCAGACCTACACGCTGTATGTCACACAGCCGTCGGCGGACAATTTGCAGGGGTTGGTCGTCACCAGCGGTGGCACAGGGCACACGGCGGCGCACCCCGAGTTTGGCAATCGGATTATCCCGGAGGCGGCGGCCATGGCTGGGGCGATAGGCGGTTATTTCCCGACCGGAGATATCCCCGGCCAAGCCGCGGGCGTGGTGCAAGGCGCCTATGGCGGCTGGCAATTCGCTTTGGCCGGCACGGATATTCCGAACCCCGGCGGCGGGCATTTTGCGGCTTTGGCATATTTCAGTGCCGGCACCTTGGCTAACGACTATCTGTATCGCGTCGAAATTCCGGGGCATCCTGAATTAAATACAATGAGTACCCACTTGTATATGGCGGGCAATCGAATTAACATGGGGGGCGGTGATGTCGGCGGCGCCGGGGCCGAAGGCATAGGCCGTTTGAATTTCGAAACGGGCAAATTGCATAGCGATTTCCCGTGTGCCTCCAGCGATGACGAGGGTACGGTTTTCTTTGACCAGGACGAAGGCCTGTACGTTTGTCGCAACGGGGTTAAGGAGATCATTGCAGATACGGGCAATTCCGGACTGTTTCAGACGGCCACGATCGCCAGTGCTGGCGACGTGATTGCCAAACCCGTTTGTCCAACAGGGGCGGCGCCCAATCCTGAAATATTTACGGTTCCTGTCATGTATCACGATGATACCTACCAGTTACTGCGGGGCGTTCAGGCATGGGCGACCGACCTGGGAAGCGATTGGCAGGTGCATCTGCAGGTTCTTACCGGCGCAGGGTGGACGACACCGACTACCTCTGCAAAAATTCAAGTTATTACTCAGTGTGGTAATTGACATTAACAAAAGGAGACCAGCATGCTGCGCGTGAAATGGTTGGCAGTTCTTATTTTTTTCCTGTTTGCCGCTTCGGCCATTGCGGCCGATTCGACAAGCCTCGCCCCCCAGGCAAGTAATTCTACGGGCGATCTGGATATGTATGGTCACAATATCAGCAACGTTGGAGCCGTGAATACTGGCAGCGTTACGTTGACCCAGACATATGCGGTTGGTGATGTATGCGAGGAAGGCCAGTTGGGGCGCGATACCGATGGGGAAATCCTGGCCTGTAAATCCGGCATTTGGGCCAAGGCACAGAGTGGAGGGGGGGCCTTTGGAGGGTCCTATGTGGTAGTCGATTCTGCTAGTATGCCCAACCCCTTTACCGGTACTTATTCTTGTCCGGCTGGTTTTGAGTCAGTAAAAATTGATGATTATAGGACACTGGATGGCAATGTTGAGGACGGTGTTATATATGGATGCTATAAACCATCCTACTGCCAATCATCGTTTGGAGTCGGATTGGTTCGTACAAAGTCAAACCGTTATTGTAAGTTTGATTTATAGCCTGGAGTATTTATGCGTAAAAGCCTGTTGTTGTTTGTTGTTGCAAGTTTTTCCGCTTGTTTTTTGTCCGCCTGTTCGGACGCCCCCAGCACTTCTGATGTGCAGAAGGCGTTGACAGAGAGCCTTCGCCAGGAAATCCAGACACAGATCGATTCCATGATGGCCATGACAGGGAATCGGGAGCACGCCAAGAACATGATCGCCTCGATGGGGATGCCGACAGATCTTGAGACTATCGAAGTTCATGACGTGTCGATGGGGGAAATGACGAAAGGCGAGAATGACACTCATTCAGGCCGGGTGGACTTCACTTTTACCGCGGGAAAGGGTCGTGCAAAGCGCACCATCAAGCGTTCTGTCCACGCTACTTTCTCTCGGGAGAGCGGCGCCTGGCGGGTTGTCACGCTTCGAAGGCTGTGACCCTTCTTGTTGTTTATTGTGCAACAAAAACCCCCTTGGGACAGGACTCCAAGGGGGTTTTTGTTGCCAGAGAGGAGCCGCCAAAAACTTAATTGACGGCCTCTTTCAAAGTTTTGCCGGGCTTGAATTTAGGAGTTTTGCAGGCCGGGATCTGGATCGGTTCGCCGGTTGCGGGGTTGCGGCCTTCCCGCGGTTCCCGTTTGGTCAGCCCGAAAGTGCCAAACCCGGTCAGGGTGATGGCATCCCCGGCTTTCAGGCTGTTGGCGACAACCATTGTGAAAGCATCGAGGGCTTTGGCGGTGTCGGTTTTGCTGAGGCCCGACTTTTGGGCCATTTCGGAAATCAGTTCTTGCTTGGTCATTTTGTGCCTCCTTGGATAGATGGCTTGTCAAAACAAGCCTTTTGTTTGTTTGAGTGGCTATAATACCAAAAACTATTAAAGGTAAACAAGGGGCCTTATCGGGCCATCATACATTCCGTGCCTTGCGGACAACATTCTCTTTCGAGAACGACTCCATCATGCATGAGAATCACGAATTTTTCATTGGTTACATCGAAAGCGCAAAGGCTTCCATACCCGTTCTTGCCGTACACGGCGCCGGTATCAATGACGATTCTGTTGCCATCAGCAGAAACAGACGGTTCTTTGTGGGGCGTATGCCCGGAAACAATTCGGAAAGGCCACGGATGCTCCGGGTTTTGCAAATAATCGTTTCGGATCCAGAGTAAATCATGTTCATCTTGATTTTCCAGTGGGCCGTTCGTTGGATTGAGTCCCGCGTGAACAAACAGGGTATCCTTTTCCTTGTGATAAAGCCGGGTGTTTTCCAGAAACATTTGATGCGCATCCGGAATAGGCCAGCAGTCGTAACTGGCCATTGTGGCATTCCCGCCGTTCTCGACAAATAGATGGACCATGTTCGGTTCCTCCCGCAGAGTTCTTAGGAGCATGTCTTCGTGGTTGCCGCGCAGAAACACGCAGGACACGGTTTGCGAGAGCCAGATCAGGTCGGAGATGACCCCGGCAGAATCTGGTCCTCGGTCGATATAGTCCCCCAGGAAAATTAACTTGTCCTGCACATTTAGTTGAAGGTGAGTAAGTATTTTCGAGAGCTTGCCACGACAGCCGTGGATGTCTCCGATTGCAATTGTTCGTCCGGCCATGGCTATGCCTTCCTTTGGCTTTCGATGTTCGCAAGAGCCTCCTCGATGATTCTGAGACCTTCATCGGGGGTGACAGGGTATTTGGATACCCTTATCTCTTTCTCCAACACCATTTTGGGCCGGATGCACTCAACGATATTGGGAAGCTTGGCTCCTTCTTTGAAGGCCCGACTCTGGGCGGCCCGATGTTCTATCAGAGCATCTTTGGTGCCGCGGCACCAATCCGAAGGCATTCGGCAATACGGCCGCCGGCGGCCCTCCTCCTCGCCCGGCAAGGACTTGAGCGCCGGGATATCCTGTATCCGGACAATGGCGACGATTTCCATGGTGCTTTCCGGGGTCACCTCGAAGTGTTTGATGATCCGACAGGCTTCCTCGATGACCGATGGCACAGAAGTCAGCAGGCCGTAGAAGTCGTTATAGGTGGACCCATGTTTGAGCAGATGTCCAGCATGCCGAAATTCGATGGTCGATTCGCTTTCGCGGAGCCAGAGAATGTTCGTGTCAAACTCAACGGGTTCGGTTTTCCCCTGGCCGCCGATGTCGGCCATACGCACGATTTTGGTAAGTTCATCCCCTACGATGGGGCAAGTGGAATAGAATATGTTTTGCATAGGTTTGTTCATTCAAACCACCCTCTGTTGATTTGATTCATCTGTTTTTTACTATCTTGAGGCGGCATTTCATGGCCCGAATTTCCGCTTCGTTTTCTTCGATGATTTTCGCCGTTTCTTCGTCCGGCTCTCCAAAATTCGGAGTTATGGCAATAATGAATGTTTCCCTGTCTCGGATCGCGCACTCAAGGATGTATTCTGTGAATCGTTTGCTGTCTGGAAAATGCTTCGGGGTTCTCATTTTCGGTCTCCCGTTATTCAATTGGACGGGGAATCCGCCCGCTGCCGGATTTGACTATTGGGCGTTCCACGAACGTTCAGGATCCGCATCCCATCGGCAGAAGTCGACAAATGAGGCGAAACAGTCGCCGTATTCTACATAGTGCCCACGGTCTTCTGCGATTACGCCAGGCTTGTCATTCACCACCACCCTTCGTCCGATTTCCGCAGGGACACCGTAATGTTGTCTCGCATACTCACATGAGATCTGTGCCATCTTTAAACCTCCCATGGTGTTAAACCGCCAGCAGATCGCCGGCCAAGTAGGCCTCTTTTACTTTGGCCCAGCGCTCATACTGGCTGAAATTTCTGCAAGCCTTATGAATATGGGCGTTTACCCATCGGGCGAAGTGCATCAGTCGCAGATCGACTGGCCCGGCATTTTTGTTGTAGATCATGACGTAAGGGGTAACCCCTGCTTCTTTAAGTTTCGAGAATCGATAAAAATCTTCCTCCCAGGTCGTGTTGAATCCCACCAGCATGTAACAGGTATGCCGGTACGTTTTGATATGCCGTTTGAGGATATTGATCCCCTCCCAGACCTGTTTTTCAAATCCCATCAGGTCCCAGGCGTAGTAAATCCGGCGACCGGAACCATAGAGCCGTACATGGCTTAATGCTTGTGCAATTTCGTCCGTCATGAGTCGCACATCAAGTCCCTGGGTGATGTTGACGGTCAGGTTGCGATCGCGCATTTCATGAAGTTTCTGCAGGCATTCAGGGTCGGCAGTGAAATTGTTATCCAGAAGGGTTAGCAGGTTGCTCCGGGAGTTCAAAAGGGACTCGATGTCCGATGCTTTAGTCAGGGGTCCTTCTTTTTGAGGGATAAAGCAAAAAGGGCAATCGCGGACACAGCCACGGCTGGTGAAGCCGATACCACCATCAAGGAGTTCTCGGATTTTTGCCATGCGCCGCTCACCATGACGAATGCCCTTGAGGCGCGGATACAGGTCGTCGATTGTGTAGAGATCGTAGTCTGGCCGCATTTGTTCGATTGCATCCGGCAGTCGCGTTTCCAGGTCCCATCCGGTGCCGCCGAATTCAATACTGGGGAACTGTCTTACGAGCTTGGAGGCCTTCCCCTTGCTCCAGGTGAACAGCACGCTGCAGTACACATGATCCGCCTGACCCGGTTTAGGGTTGAGGATAACCTTGTTTCCGAGAGATTTGTGGTAAGTGCTGAGTTTCATCAAAGCAAGGTTTGGTATTTTACTATCGTAGTCAATTAATCCAACCCTCATCGCGGTCCCTCCTTGTTGGGTATATTGTATATAAAACCAAATAAAAAACAAGGGTGAAGTGCTGGCCAGGCAATCTTTTCGGGGAGGATGAGATTTTTCTTGCCTTTTCTGAATTATTGGGTAAGCTACATACGAAACCAAACAAAAGGGGGTTGCAATGCATCGGCAAATCAGGAATAACCATGCTGAGCCGAAAGGGGTTTGGGTGCTCTACGTGTTTGCGGGTTTTCTTGGGCTGGCTTGTTTGACATTATTGGGGACGGCGGTGGACAAGCAGGATCGTTATTACGCCATGAAGTATGCTCCGCAACCTGAATTGATTTCCGCGTTGAAAGCAGATACTCTTGCTCGGCAAGGCCACCATCAAGGTCGCTAGTTTAAGTGGGAGGCCAGTGCCGCGGGGTATAAGGGTAGGCCCATTGCCCATTGCCGCAATTGCCACGGATGGTTCGGACCAAAAGCGGCATAACCAGGCCCATGCAGCGGAGAGCGTAGCGAATCCGCTGCATGGGCCTGGTTATGCAAGGAGATGAACATGGACAAATATGTCGCTGTTTTTTGTGCTGAGGATGGTGATGAAGGTGAGGTAAGGATTCATTTGCCGGACGCTTCTGGGTGTTACGCTACGCTGTGTGGTCTAGACGGGAACGATCCTGCTGTTGGACAGAGATTGGTAGACCTACCGAATGGTGCAAAGGTTAACTGCCAGCAATGCAAAGCAATTTGGGCCGTAGCAAAAAAATACAAAGCGAGTGATTTTTCAGCATAACCACCACTACCCCGCCAGCATGTCCACATAATTAGGTTATGCTTGGTAAAAAAGTGGAACTGGTTCGCGGAGCCGATATGTTTTCCCGTGAAAATTTGATAAATTATAGAGCAGCCGTTACAGCCTGCGCATGGGGACCCACACAGCCTTCATGCTTTTTTGAGGTTGTCATATAGGTGCCGGACCACATTCTGCCCACCTGTTTGCTTTTTTGGGGTCCAAACGGACAATCTGGATGCTTGAGTCATTCTCTGTTTCCAGCGCTTCATAAATGAATCGACTGACTCCAAATTCTTTTGGGCCGCCCCCCATTTTCAGATCCAGTGATACTGGATGATGCAGAAATAGCCGACTTTCCGCTCGTGTCCAGCCGACATAGGCCAGGCATCGTTCTTCGGTCATGTTTTGCACCACCCCATCTTTGGCAAACGGCATCAACCCTTCCGAAAACCCAGCGATATGAACGGTATCCCACTGCAGGCCTTTGCTACCATGCACCGTAGATAGAATGACCGCCCCCTGCTCGGGGTCTTCATCCGGGGGCTGGATTAGCATTTCCAGGGCTTCGGCCCATCTGTCCTCCACGGGCGTTTGTTCCGGTAGCCCCGCCATCCGAGCCTGGATCGTCTCCTGGATCAGCTTCAGGCGGCATATCCGCCTCGACAACGCTTCGTTGACGGCCTCTTGCAACTGGAAGCCAGTCAAACTCCGATCTTTTGTTTTGACAGCCCGTTCGGCTTCTTTGGTCATCCAGGGTCTAAAGCCTCCCGGTCCGATGGCCCAGGCAATCAGTTTTTCCGGACCTTGTTGGCACAGGGATTCCAGGGACGAGCGCAGAGCGGCCAGCGTTTCCCGGTGTTTTGAAGGGACAGTATCGATGTTGTCCAAAACGGCTTGATCGTCCGCCTGTACTATCATTTTTTCCACACTTTTGGAGCCAAACCCCGGGAGCAGTTGTGCCAGTCGTGAAAACGCCAGCGCGTCGTGCGGGTTGACGGCCAATCGAGCGCCGGCCATGAGCATCTTGATTTCGGCATAGCTCATCAAGTCTGTTCCGGCTTTGACCCGATACGGGATGCCGTGACGCAACAAGGCCGGTTCCAGAATTTTGGCCATGGCGTTGGTACGATATAAAATGGCGATTTTCGAAGCCTTCAGGCCGCTTTCCAGTCGCAGAAGGATATCTTGGGCGATACGTTCCGCCATGTGATCGCCATTGCCGTGTATCAGATAAGGGATAGGCTGGGCGTTGTCTTTTCGGGCGGCAAAGGGGTTTTTCTCCAGGCGGTCGGTGTTTTTGCGGATCATTCGAGTGGCGGCATTGACGATAACGGGCAAAGATCGGTAATTGCGTTCAAGGCGATACACCTCGGGTGTGTATTCTCGTTGAAACTGTTCCAGGCCTTCCGGGTGTGCCCCTCGCCAGCGATGAATGGACTGATCATCGTCTCCTACCATGACCACCGTTTTGCCGGCCAACAGCTTGAGCAGTCTGTACTGCGCTTTGTTGTTGTCCTGGGCCTCGTCCACGGTAATGTCCAGCAAGAAACGATTGAGGCGGGCACGTAAGCCGGGATGTTCGCGAAGGGCCAGAACGGGCAGATTGATCAGGTCGTCGAAATCCACCAGATTTTGAGCCTGTTTGCGTTGTTCGTATTCCCGTCCTACGGCGAGCATGCGGTCACACTCTTCGTAGCTTAAAGCCCCCGTTTGCTCAAACCAATGCATGATGGCCCCTTTTTCGGAGGCCAATATGGGATGCAAACCGTCGTTACGTACCATGTCGAAGGTTTGCAAAGCGAGTTTATAAAACGCCTTGGGAATGCCTTGGTCCATCATGATAGATTGCAGCATTTTATCGGCATCGTCCGGGTCGATCATGGAAGGGTTGGGCCGCCGATGGCAGCATTGGGGATAGCGTCGCAACAGACGATGCCCAAATGCGTGAAAGGTCGATACAGTCGGCAGGGGAGCATGGTCGCCCAACAGCGATGCCAAACGCTCCTTCATTTCGCGTGCCGCTTTGTTGGTAAACGTCAGTAGCAGCAACCGCTCTGAAGGCAGTCCGCTCTTGATACGGTTGGCAGCCCGGTGGGTGACACAGGCTGTTTTGCCACTTCCCGCTCCGGCCAGAACTAAGGCATGGCCATCCTCATGATCCACGATTTTTTGTTGCGCCAGGTCTAGCTGCACAGGCATTCTCCGTTGACAAATATTTGTTTTTATATAAAATATACCACATACTTTTTGGGGACAAGGAGAAAAGATGGCGGGTCCGCGCCCACGAATCATACTCATTTCTATGATGCTGGCATGTGTTTTTGCCGCGGGAATAATTTTCGCGGTATTGCTGATCCCGCCGGTGGCGCAGTCGTCGTCTCCCTCCCTGGAACTCCTGATTCGCCAGGCCAGCCACGGGAAAGCCCGCCTGCTCTCGACGTTTGAAGGCCCGAACGGCATGACAGGTCTGGTGCTCAAAGGTATGCAGGCAACCAGCAAGGAACTGATAGCCTGGAAGCCGGCCAGGGCCGATGTGTTGGTGATTGGACGCGTTTTTGGCTCGGACGGCACGGAATACACGCAACAGGCGGCCCGGAGAATCTTTGGTGAGGCCACAGCCGTTGATTCCGAAGCAAAACCGCAATTCTTGGAAGCCCTCTACCAGCAAGCGTTGCAAGGCGGCTCCTCCAGGGCCATTGCCCAGTTCGACCTGGAATCCTTTAAAACCCCCTTGATGGTCTTTTTTGATCCCAATTGTACCCATTGTCATCGCTTGCGGCACATGGCCGAAGAAAACCGCGAACTATTTATGGAACATGAGGTGGAAATTCTTTGGATGCCTGTAGCGTTTGATCCTGTGTCTGAAAAAAGGGCCGCGGCTTTGTTGTTGGAGGGCTTTGTGGAGTCTGGCGAAAACGTGGGGATCACCGACGATGCCATTTCGGCTGTGCGGATCAATTCCCGCTTGGCCAAGGCGGCGATGCCCGATTTGTATACCCCGATGATGATGTGGCGGCAAGTCTCGGGGCGTGTTGACACCTTGGTCGGGGCGCCTGAGTCCTTGGAGGTGTTGATGGAAATCGTAAATCGTATTACCCGTTAAGGAGATAGGATGTCGACGTTGACCGAAGAGCAGTTTGTGACCCGTGTGGTGCCAACCTTGCCGCAAGGCGCTTGCATTAAGCAGGAGGACGCCCGCCGTTGGTATCAGTCTGTTATGGAGTTGGATCCTCAGCGTTTGACTTGGCACATTGCACGTCTCAAGGGTTTGGGTGGGTCGGACGTTGGCGAGGTTGCCGCATGGAAAATGGGAGTTTTCAATATATTCAAAACCCCGCGCGACATCATTGACGAGAAGTTACTACGGCGGCCGATCGAACCTCAGAACAAAGACATGCGCCGGGGAACGTACCTGGAACCGATTATCCAAAGGTTGTTTTGGGAGGACTATGGCGCTGTCAGCCGGCCCGATTTGATTGACGCCGTGCTGGGCCATCAGTGCGCCGAATATCCGTGGATGCGGGGTAATCCAGACGATATTGTGGAGATCGCCGGGAGGCTTTATGTGGTGGACTATAAGTCGCCCTCCGATGCCCATGAGGCCCAAAAGGGGTTGGTGCCGCTACAGTATGCAGCCCAGGTCCATCAGTACGGGTTTTTGTTGGCCGAAGAAACAGGTAGTAAGGCCGATAGCCATCTGGTGGCCTGTTATGACCATGCAAATGGCGAGGTGGCCGCCGTGGACGTGCCCTATAACGCCGACATTATGGCGGCGGTATTATGCGGCGGCGACGAGATCTGGGCGCATGTTGTTAACGGGACATATCCGGAGTCTCAAACTCACCTGAAAAACGATCTGACGTTCGACGCACAGCAACGGGCAACCATTGCCCAGCTTGAAGAAACGTTCATCCGCCAAAAGCTGTTGGCCGATGCTGCTTACACCAGCCTTAAAAAAACAGCCGAGGCCCTGGAGAATGAGTTTCGGGCGCAACAAGACGTGTTGTTGAAAGGCCAGAAGCTGCCGCTCGAGGTTCTTGGCGCCACGGTGCGGCAAACAATTGATGAAGAGGTCGCTTATCAGGTTATCCAGAACGCTGGATTGGATCCGCAAGCGTTTATGGTTGCCAGCAATAAATTGGACACCTCGAAAGTAATGGCAGCACTGGAGACAGCGGGTTTGCCCCCGGAGGAGTTTTTTGAGCGCAAGCTGGATTTGGATAAGGTTGTGGAGTTGTGTGAAGCCCAGCATTTACGGATCCCTGTCAAGGAGAGCTTTTCTCTGGCATTAAGGGCGTCAAAAAAAGGGTTGGACCAGGATGTGCTTGCGCGCGCAAAAGCCAGCGCGTCGCAAATCGTCAACGATGGCATATGTTTGGTAGATCTTGGCGATGAAACAGATGCTTCCCCCGCTGCAAAATAGTTTTGCAAGCGGAAAATTTTGGTTTTAAATAAAACATAACAAAGGAGTTACTATGAGACTGAAAAAGCCCGCACCCAAGCAAAATGCGTTGAACCTGCCGGTCCTGGTTACCGAGAAGGTCGAGGAAAACGGTCGTGCCGGTGTCAAGGGCAAGAACCTGCTGGATGGCAGCGAAGTGGTGGTTTTTCTGACCAACCAGGGCAAGGCGGCGGAAAATTCTAATCGAAATTCGCTCGAGAAGCTGTTCAACGGTTTCAAGATTGGCCGAACCCCGTACAAGCTCGAACCGGGCGGATTGGTTTCCTTCAAGCAGGCCTTCCCCAACGGCGGGGAAGGGCGCTATCTGTCCACCTGGGCCAATGTCCTGGCGTACAACGAGGCCGACGCTAAGCAGTATTGTCGCCGCAGTCTGGCAACGTTGCGCATGTTCGAGAAAAACGGCAAGCATTCCGGGGTGATGTTTGTTTACGAGAAGGACCCCCAGCGTCATATCCGGGGCGCCAACGCGGATGCCGTGCAGGCAGCGCTGGTCAAAGCGGCCGCAGAGTACCGGTCGCCCTCCTTTTTGGTGCGGTTGGTGGATCAGAGTGGTCAGGTGGTGGAATACGATCAGATTTCCAAATCCTACAATAAGGAAGCCGGCCGAGATATGACGCCGGAGGAAATCGCTGCGCATGTGACGCAAAAACTTAAAGCCATGCAGGATGCGATCCCGGGTGCCAGCTTGAATATCATGCCGGCCGACCGTTACACGGTTAGCCCGGCCGGATTGACCGTGGACGAACAGGGCAAAAGCCAGGTAACCCATTTTCAGACGGCGGCCAAGGCCTATATGGAGGAAATGGAAAATGGGGATGTCGAGCTTTACTGCAAGGACACCTTTTACAAAGTCGGTGGCGACAATCTGGAATTCGTGAATGGCGTGTTCCCGACGGATCCGTTTGGCCCAGGCCAGGATCCGGTGCTGCTGGGGAACCTGAAATATGCACCGGAGTTTGTGGACAGCATGGCGGCGGATCAGGCGGCACCGGCCGAGGAACCCGAGGCGCCCCCGGCGGCCCCAGTCCTGCCCGCCACGGGTACGGATGACCCCTTTGGTGCTCTGGATGCGGAAAGTTTTGAGGATCCCGCTCCCCGGTAGGAGTTCCGAGCCCTTTCTTTCAATGCCGCGGAACAAAAAGCCGGGCCGCGAGTTATTCCGGCCCGGCTTTTTAGATACAGCCAGGAGAATTCTGATGAAGTGGATCGACCTTCGGGATGCCGGATTTGAATTGACGAGCCGCCCCCATCCTTCCGGAGCGACTCTTTTTGTACTGGTTCGCCAGGGTAAAATCCTGGCGGATCTGGATGAACAACTGCAAGCGGCGGGTTTTAAGCCTTTCAAGATGGGCCTTGCCGCACCTATCACTTGGCAGCGAGCAGATGTCCTGGCCAAACTGCCGGGGGCCAAACTCATCGAGGTGGACCCGGCCGATGTTGGATATGAACCGAAAAAGGAGGAAAGACATGGAATATCTCAGGCCCGATCCGAATCTGCCACAGGGACGGTACGCCCGGATGGCGCTACGGCACCTGCAGGTCCACCGTCCGATGGAGTTGCAGACCCTGCAACGCAACGGAACTCTGATGGGTTGGTTGGAACGCCTGCAGCGGATGACACTGGAATCTATCGAGGCTCGGATGCAGGAACTCAAACAGAGCTATCCGATCAAAATGACGCCCGGGAAAGCGCCGAGCTACCTGGATCTGGTGCGGCGGGAGCAGTGGGCGAGGATGACCGCGGAGGAGGAACTTTTGCCGACGATGATTCTGACCCCTCCCGAGTCCCTGCAGGAGGAAGTTCTGAACGGCTAATTGACCTGGCCACCATTCGATCCCGGGAGGAGGCGCTGGCGGCTGGCCTCGAGGTCGAGATGTCGGAAGGGGTTGGCAAAAATCATGGCCGATCATTTTATCGAATTGTGCTGCATAAGGGCATGGTGTTCATTCAGAACGGCCAAAAGCGGGTAGCCAAATATCAACCGTCCAGAAGTTTGCCGGTGGAGCTTGGTCAACCCGCGGACTGGGGAACCAAAACTTTGGGATCCCTCCATGATGACGAATGGCAGTCCCAGGACCGTCAAGAAATCAAACAGGCCCGTGAAAAACACCCGCAACTGGCGGCTGTAGTCGATCATGTTGCGGCCCACGCAGCGTTCGAGAAATACCCGCAAGAGCTGCTCTGGCTGGATCTGTACGGTCGGATGACTCCGTTTGTAGACGGGAGGCGCAAGCGGCAACCTCGGCTGTATCAGGATCAAAACATGGTGATTTTTGCCTTGGTCGCCAACCAGCCTGGCATGACCGAGGAGGCAGCCCGTGAGTGGGCGGCCGATCAGGGGATTACCACGGTCGAACAGTTGGATTCCCGGCTGTATCAATGGGCGAATGAACGCCTGGCTTCACAGCAAAACGAAAGCGCGGAGACCGGCGCCGACGCCAAGAATGCATCGGCAGCCGCCGAGGACAAGGGAGAACCCCGGATATCTCCGAGCGCAGTATCCATAGCCGAACTGCGCCAGCAACTGACCGCCGAAGAGCAGGCGCGTATCGTGGCCGAATTTCCGCCTGCGGATCAACTGGGGTTTCGACCCAATTTGATGGAACACGATTTTCTGGATATCGGCGAAAAGGGCGATTTGCTTAAAAAAGCCCGAGCCCAAAGAGAGCAATTTCTGATCCGGTTGGCCGAAGACGTTCGGCGGTATGAAGCTTTGCGCGAAAACGGGGTGGACGCTCTTTCCGATTACGATATCCGAAATGAAGGGCCTGCAGGCGCGCTGCGGACTGCCTTGAAATTCAAGTCCAACCATATTACTTACGACCATTCCGTTATCGCCCAAGCGGATGCGTTTCTGGTGTGTGCCAATGCCCAAGAAGAATGGCGCGGGCCCTTACGGCAAGCGTTTTTGCTGGAAAGACAGAATCAGGGCCATTCCGCTGAAGCCATAGTGCTTTATCGCTTGCTGGGCAGCATGGTGGTGCCGGGGCTGCGCCCCCAGGATATCGAGGAAGCCGGACGGCTGTACCTGATGCGAGAGACCGGGCAAATCACCAACGAGCAGTGGCAGGCCAAGCTGCAGGAATGGCAGGAGAGCAATCGGATTCACAAGGAAGAGCCGGCAGTCGTGGCCGAAGCGGCGGAACCGGTGTTGTGGCAGGCTCAAGAGGACCAGCTTTTGTACCAAGGGCAACCGGTGTCCGTCGAGCATATCGTGGCGGCCATGGAGCGCCTGGACGGCCGTTCGGGTCTTTCGGAAGCCGAACAGTCTGAGCGGCGTCAGTTGCGGGACGCTTTGTGGATTCTGCGCCGCGCGAATGCCCGGATCGCCTACGATTATGACACCCTGGAGATCGTGAAAGTGCGTGGCCGGTCGGTTCGGATTACCCGGGATTCTGCGGCAACAGCGATTGAGCCCGGGTATTTCCCTATCAGTGAAACCGGTTATCGGTCTTTCCTCGGCCAGAAGCTAACCCCGGAGCTTTTGGAGGAACGCGCTGCCGAGCGGGACAAAGAGCGGGCGCAGAAGCTCAAATCGTTTGCCAGGGAATTGGCTGGGGCCAAAAAGCAGAAAGAGGCCACTTATCGCAGCATGTCCATTGCTCGATTGATGGATATGAATCTGTCGGAATGCGCATTTTGTAAGAGCGAGGAAAGAGTTTCGTTTTTGCAAAATAGCCTGGTGGCGGCCCAGTCGATTGTGGAAATGGTCGTCGAAGATCCGGAGATTGCGGAAAACGGAGACTTCGACGCGGCCAAGGCCTTAATCCCGCTTATCGAAGAAGCCCTGAAGTCCGAAGACTTGGTGCCGCTGTTCAAAGCGGGCGTTCGTTTGAATCGGCCACAGCTTTTGGGTGGCAGCGCCTACCTCCGATTGGTGAAGGGGTTGCGTTCGACAGATCCTGATGTGGCAGAGACTACGGAAACCTTTACTGAGACTGCAAAACAACCCCAAACCGCTACTCGGCAGACTAAGTTGCCGGCACAGAAACGTTCTCAAGTTGTCTCTTTGCTCAACCCCCGGCATTTCACCATCACCGATGAGATTGATCGTGAAGCAGGGTTTTGCCCCAAGGCCCGGTTTGAAGAAAACGTGAACGCCATTCGTGTTCTCAAAAGCATCGAAGCCGAAGGGCGTGAGGCGACTCCCGAGGAAAAGGCAGTTTTGGTGCGCTACAACGGGTGGGGCGGTTTGGCGCAGGTTTTCGATCGCAACGCACCGGTTCTGTCAGACGAAATGCAGCAGGAGCGGGGTAGCGATTGGGTGACGCAGGCCCGGGGAAGCGTCCTGCCGGAGTTGTTGACCGAAGCCGAGCATGCGTCGGCCCGCGCCAGCGTGAACAACGCGCACTTCACTCCGCCCGAAACGATCCGGGCCATCTGGGACGCGGTACGCCGGATGGGTTTCAAGGGCGGCCAGGTTTTGGAGCCGTCCATGGGGGTGGGGTCCTTTTTGGGCCTGGTCGATAAGGACTTAGTGGCCAAATGCCGATTCACCGGCGTGGAGCTGGATGATTTGACGGGTCGGATCGCCCAGACCATTTATCCCGATGCCGACATCCGGATCGCGGGTTTTGAAGAAACCAAGCTGCCCAACGGATTCTTCGATCTGGTGGTCTCCAACGTGCCGTTTGGCAACTACCAGGTTTTCGATCCCAAGTATGACCACCACAAGCTGTCCATTCACGATTACTTCATCGTCAAGGCCCTGGACAAACTCAAGCCGGGCGGCCTTTGCGCGGTAATCACCAGCAATCATACAATGGATAAGATCTCCTCCAAGGCCCGTCGCATGATGGCGGCACGGGGCGAACTGGTGGGGGCTCTGCGTCTGCCCGACAACGCCCAGGAAGCTCAGGCCGGGTGTCGGGTTACCACGGATATCCTGTTTTTCCGCAAGCATGCGCGCGATCCCCAGTTGGCGGAAACGCCGGTTTGGGTGGAAACGGAGAGTGCCGAACTGCGTCGGGAATGGCTGCATTATGAGTCGTCGGCCCAGGTGCCGCTGAATCGCTATTTTGTGGAGAACCCTGACGCTATCTTGGGGCAATTCAAGCTGGGCCGCGGGCAATACGGACGCGAACGGGCCCTGGTGGAGCCGACGGAACCCTTGGCGGAGTTGCTGCCCGGCGCCGTCAAGCGGTTGTCCCCGGTTGTCGAGGTGGCACCGGGAACCGCCTTGGATGAGGACGAAACGCTGCAACCCCGGGACTTGGATGCACCCGTTGAGGAGGCCTCGGAACTGATGGCCGATTTCGGTCAAAGAGCCGAGGGGTCATTTATTCTCAATGAGGAGGACGGGCACGTTTATCAGGTGCTCGAAGGGGGAGAGCAGGCCGCACCCACGAATTTGAAGGGTAAGCCTTTGCAGCGGGTAATCGGCATGATTCGGGTACGGGACGCCATGGACGAGGTGTTCCGGCTGCAGAAGGAACACCCGGAGGATACGCCGGAAAGTACACCAATCCTTGAGGCCTCCCGAGAACTTTTGAACCAGGTTTATGACGACTTCGTAAAACAGTTTGGGGCTCTGAACCTGCCCGCCAACCGGCGTCTGTTTTTGGACGACCCGGAATTTGGTCGACTGATGGCTTTGGAGTTGTACGACGACGACTCGGGGGATGTTCATAAAAGCGAAGTATTTGCTAATCGGGTGTTGCAAGCCTCCAAACCGGTAGATTCGGTGGACACGCCGTTGGAGGGACTGGTTGTCTCCCTGAACTACAAAGGCGGCGTTGATCTGGATTATATCGCCCGGTTGTGCGGTCAGACGGCGGAAGAGGTTGCCGAACACCTGTCAGCTGCTGGAGAAATATTCCACGACCCCGAAGGCCGTCACTGGGTGACCGCTGCGGACTATCTTTCCGGAAACGTGCGGCGCAAACTGGCTGACGCGGAGGCGGCAGCGGTTATCGACGAGAGCTATGCAGATAATGTCCGGCGGTTAAAAGAGATCCAACCGGAAGATTTGGGCCCCAAAGACATCGATGTGCGGTTGGGCAGTCCCTGGATTCCAGAAGAGGTAATCCGGGATTTCATCATCGAGACTTTGGACTTGCAAGCTGAGTGGCAAAAAGACGAGGTATCGGTCAAATATCGTCCTTTGAATGGCCAGTGGGTTATCGATGCCCCAGAGCAGTACAGTAAGCTCAAGGCAACTCACGAGTTCGGTACCAGCCGGAAGTCTTTCATGGAGATTCTGTCGGATCGCCTGAACCAGAACACCATTACGGTTACTGATCCCTCCGAAGTCGAGGGCGGCCGGCCGGTGGTCAACGTCAAGGAAACGGTTTTGGCGCAGCAGAAGGCGGACCTGATACAGCAGAAGTTTAGGGATTTTCTGTGGGCGGATGAAGCACGCACGGAACGTTTGCTGCAGATCTACAACGATCGCTTCAACGCCTATGTGCCGCCCAGGTTCGATGGCAGCCATTTGACCTTCCCGGGCATGTCCTGCGTGATCAAACCCCGGCCCCATCAGGCCAATGCGGTTTGGCGAGGCTTGCAAACCGGTAATTTGGGCGCTGCCCATGAAGTGGGGGTGGGCAAGACTCTGGTGCAGATTGCGTTGGCCATTGAGATGACACGTCTGGGCAAGGCGCACAAACCGTTGATGATTGTCCCAAATCATATGCTGGAGCAGATGGAACGGGAAGCAAGGCAGTTGTATCCCTCAGCTCGGATTTTGGCAGTCAGTAGAAAGGATTTGCAGAAAAACAACCGCAAGAGATTCATGGGGAAAGTTGCGAACAACAACTGGGATTTGGTTATCATGACCCACTCCATGTTCAGCAAGGTTGGTGTTGACCCTCAGTTTGAGGCGCGTTTCATACAACAGGAACTGGAGGCTTATCGTGCCGAATTGGAAGAGGTGGACACCAAAGACCGGGCATCGCGGCGGCGTAATGGGGTTAAGGCCGTTGAGGCCAAAATCAAAAGACTTGAAGCTAAACTCAAAGGGTTGACGGCGGCTAAGAAATCCGACGATGGTATTTATCTGGACGACATGGGGATTGATGCCCTGTTGGTGGACGAGTCTCACAACTTCAAAAACCTGGCAGTAGAAACCGGTGGCCGCTCCGAGGTTTCCGAAAGCATTTCCGGCAGTGCCCGGGCCTGGGATTTGTTTTTGAAAAGCCGCTGGTTGTATGAAAAGCGGGGAGGCGTCTCGGGGTTGGTTTTTTCATCGGCGACACCGGTTTCAAACAACGTGCTGGAAATTTACAACGTACAACGTTATTTGCAGCCGGACTTGCTGCAGGAAATGGGTCTGACCTCGACCTCGGCCTGGGCTGGAACTTTTCTGACCCCCAAAACGCAATGGGAGCCTTCCCCTTCGGGGAACGGATGGAAGCTGCGTACCCGGTTTGCCCTGAACAACCTGCCAGAATTAATGCGGGCTTTGCGCGTTACGTTGGATGTGGTCACGGCCGACGAAGCCGGCATTGAAAGGCCGGAACCGGTTCGGTCGAATATTACGGCCGAAATGTCCGAATATCAGAAACGGTATATGAAATACCTGGATATGCGCGTCAAGCGCATGCAGGGGGGCGGGGTGGACCCGTCCGAGGATAATATTCTGAAAATTGTTTCGGAGGGTCGGCAGCTGGCTTTGGATCCTCGGTTGTTGTTGCCCAGCTTGCCCGATTATGAGGGCAGCAAGGTCAATAAGGCCGTTGCACGCATGTTCGACCGGTATCAGAAAACCACGGCCGACAAGGGTGCGCAGATGCTGTTCATCGATTTGGGCACTCCCAAAAAAGGCCGGTTCAGTGTGTATGATGACATCCGGACCAAACTGGTTGAGAAGGGGGTGCCGGCCGACGAGATCGCGTTTATCCACGATTACCCCAAGGATGAGGACAAGGCGGAATTGTTCGCCAAGGTTCGCTCTGGTGAAATTCGATTTCTGCTGGGCTCCACGGGGAAAATGGGTGAGGGGACCAATGCCCAGGACCGTTTGGTTGGTTTGGGGCACCTGGACGCCCCCTGGCGTCCATCGGATATCGAGCAGCGCAATGGCCGCGCTATTCGCCAGGGCAACAAAAATGCGACGGTCGATATCGATATCTACACCACGGAGGACACTTTCGATTTGTTTATGTGGAACACCCTAAAAATCAAGGCGGAGACCTTCTCCCGAGTCATTCGTGGCGATGTATCGGTGCGGCGGCTGGATCTGGATGTGGATCCGACCTACGCGGAAACGGCGGCGATTACCAGCAACGACACTCTGATTAAGGAAAAGCTGGAGCTGGAACAGGAGATCGGACGGCTGGAGCTTCTACAAAAAGGGCACGCTGACGCTCTGTGGCGTGCGCGTCGGGATGTTCGATATTATTCGGAGTCGCTGGCCGAAGCCGAGGATCGACTGGAGTTGGAGAGTCAGATTCCCAGACCGACTGGCGATACCAGATTTTGGACCCTGGACATGAAGCCATTTGGGTTTGATTCCAACTTCGAGGGAGAACGAGAAAAGTTGTTGCCGCTCCTGGCCAAACTGATGACAAGCCAGAAAATATCTGAGCTTTCGGGGCTACGGTGCGCCGGCGTGCCGGTGTCGATAAAGCGCTATCATGACAGCGAAAGAGATCGTAAGTACACCATTTGGCATGTAGGGGAGAAAGGCCATACCATCGTGTGCCATCAAGCAGCCAAGGTTGAGGATCTACTGGCAGGGCTTGATAAAAAAATATCTGACACGCAAAAGCAAATGGCCTATTTCCAAAAACGCAAAGACGAAGCGGAACAGGCCAGCAGCCAAGAATTTCCCGATGCAGTCCGGTTGGAAGAGTTATACGGCAAATACCGGGGAATTCTGCAGAGAATCCAGGAGGCCACTGAGGCCGAAAGAGACGGTCAAGGGGAAGCCAATGACATATGGACCCTGGACGATATCAAGAAGAACCTGACGGTTTATATCATGGGTGGAAACCCCGGAGAGTCGGTGGAAGAGGCGCTGATGGAATCGGACTTCTCGGAAGAATCGGTTTTCGCAGAGGAGGAGCGGGCTGTGCCGTGGCCGTGATGGCCTTCACCATCAACTCTTGTCCAACAAAAGGCCCGCAGATAACACTGCGGGCCTTTTGTTGGTTCAGCGGGCAGGCGCCAGGTCCCCGCCCGAACAGAGAACAAGGATTCCCGTTAGATTTAACGGGGGCGAGGGGCCATATCCATACCGCCATCCATATCCATACCGAATTCCGGGTCGGCGGATATTTCTGCCAGCATGGACGGGTCTTCTGCCGACGCATGCAGATATTGCCTGGTCAGCCCCAGTATACCGCTGGTGATTTCGCCGGCATCCCGTTTGAGTAGGCCACGAGAAACCTCGAAAATGTCATCCATGCCATCGGCAAAGACTTTCAGACAATCCCTGAACTTTTCCATGGATATGCTCGGGGTATCCTTGATTTCCGACAGCAGCCACGGAAAATCCGGGGATTTATTGGCTCCATCAGGAGCCAGGGCGGCAAGGGTCATAGTATCACCTCCTTTCTGCAGAAGATATGGTGACGGGGATGCGAGAACTTGCATGGGTTATCCTAACACCTCCGCCCGGCTTGGCTTGAAACAGCCCAAGCCTGATTTCCTTCAAATCGGCAGGCATCCTGCCGAGTTGATTGCGCGATGCCTCCAGATCTAATCCGAAGTATGGCAATGTGCGGCCAGAAACTTCGGGGTGATCCGGGAAAGCAACGGGGCCGCAAATCAGAGAAACCACGCCGGCCCGAGGTCGCACCACAACGCCTTCCCACGGTAGATGCAGAAACCATTGCAAGGCCGGCATGTCGCGGCCGATGATAAGCCACATCCCCTGGTATGCCGCGACGGTAAAATATGTGGAACTTAATTGCCGGCTGACCAAATAGCGGGTGGGGATCGCTTTCCACTGCGATACCCGCTGTTGCCTACGTTGCCATTCAAGCCAGCGCAAAGCGTCCATTAAAGCGAAAACCGGGCGGATGGCATCTGCTTTGAAGTCCATGAGTTTACCTTGGAAAAGTTCTGGTCATTGTCAAAAGTTTTTGGTATTGTATCCAAGATAATAAAATTTGTAAATCAAAACCACTGGAGGGTGTATGGATTTATCCCCCGATTTGATTGGAGGCATCTCCGAAGAAGAGGCTCAGTCTCTGGGTTTATTGAACGACGACGTACCTGATGAGCCGATAGGGGCCGAGGGAGGAGATAACTGATGGCGGCAAAAAACATGACTGACGAAGACAAAGCCCGATTCAAGGCAGAAGCCAAGACCAAACTCGATAAGTTCACCAAAGGGCTGGCCGGTCAAATGGTTGAGTTGATCATGAAGGGGCAAACGGAAGCGTGGACCAAGCCGTGGGAGGATCGCCCGTTGGCCGGTTTGCCGCGAAATCCGGTGTCCGGCCATGTTTTTTCGGGCGCCAATATGTTGAGCCTGTCGATGCATATGCTTCGAAAGCAACTTAGTGATCCGCGCTTTTGTACATATAAACAAGCGGCGAGTATCGGAGAAGATGTGCATGTAAAAAAGGGTGCTGAGGGGATTGTTATTCTGCGGCCCGTGCCGGTGCGCGTCGATGATTCGGAGGACGAGGAGCAAGTTCTGGATGGCGGTTTGGCCCCGGACACCGAAAGAAAACGGACGATCTACTTTTTTCGTCCAGCCAAGGTTTTTCATGCTTCCCAAATCGAGAACATGCCGGATCCGGAAGCATCCAGCAAGCCGGAAGATTGGCATCCCCACGCCATGTTGGAGCGGTTGGTAAGGGCTTCACAAGTTCCGGTAACGCATGGTTTCAATCAGGCGGCATATTTCCCGGCACGCGATGTTATACGCATGCCGGACAAGGACGCGTTTGCCTCCGAGGCCGTTTACTACGCTGTGCTTATGCACGAGTGGTATCACAGTACAGGGCACCAGACCCGTGATAACCGGGGCCTTGGAGATACCATGAAGTTCTCTGGGCTGAAAAACTATGCGGAAGAGGAACTGAGAGCCGAATCGTTCAGCGCCTTGGTCAGTGCGGCTCTGGGCCTGCCCTATAAACTGACAACGGGTGCGGAATATCTCAAAATCTGGAATAGCTGCCTGGAAAATGATCCCAAAACAATCGTTTCGCAGGCTGTGCAGGCATCGAAGATGCTCGAAACCGTTATGGAGTTCACAAGAGACGAACAACCGCAGGCCGCGTGGTTTCCGGATAAATCCACTTGGCCGCCGTTGGAAAGCCGGGACGATGATGAATTGTCGGCATTCGGCATTGATAGCGAATCCGATTTTTCCGACGAGGACCCCTTCGCCGAACTTGATGACTTTGATTTCGGCCCCGGAATGTAGTTTTTAATAGATACTTACATTTGGTAAGAAGTCAATGTAACCAAATCCTGGGGAGAACCTTTTGGGCCGCTATAAAACTTTCGAGGAGTTTTGTGCCGCCATTGGGATGTCGGCTGGCGAATTTACTGAATTGCAGCAAAAATTTTTGACCGCACGGTTCGTGAAAGGGATGTCCTTGGCCGAAGCTGCAAGCCAGGTAGGCGTGCCGTTGGTTCTGGCCGACCGGATAGAGGCATCCTTTTTGCGGCAGTGTCGATCGTTTTGGTGGGGAGGGCATGATCGTGGATGCTAAATGTGTCGATTTGCAAGATCCGAGATTGGATACCTATTGGACCATCAGGGCTTGTTCTCAGCTGGCGTTGGCCCTAATCGCCCAGACGGCTCGGGATTTGCTGTTGCCGGTCGAAATGGAACCCGGGTTGACTCGCTGGCAGCGCCAGGGGCGACGGCAGAACGCCGTCCATAAACACGATGCGCAGATGTGGGTGCGCGATCAAGCGGGATCTGCATGCATGTCACTGGCGCGATGCTGCGACGTAATTAATGCCGTACTTGGTGATCAGAGCTTGCATATACATCCCGATGCTTTGCGAAAAGGGTTGTTGCATTACCCCGAATATATTTTGCGATGGGCTGCCGAGGAGAAGGAGACTGTAAGCAAACAGCGTCGTGAACGTTGTAACTTCGAACACGAGTCGGCCGCGGTGCCTCTGCTAACTATAAGTCGGGCAAATCGCCGAAAAAACATTCCCATGGGACCAAGACGAATGGAGCCAGGTGCGTTTAATGCTATTTCTGCTGGAGTGTAGCTAAGAGGAGTCGGTCTGAGTGTATACCTGCAACCTCGATTGTATTGTTGAAGCCATCCATCCGTTGATTCGGAGTGAAAATAGTTATTGTTGGGGCGAGTTATTGTATCGAGGAGCAATGATCCGGCGTGTTGACCAATGGATGCCTTGGTATCGTGGCATGGCCGATCGTATTGGTGTTATCCAGCGCCAACACCCTTACGATCGGATTTCCATCAATATCGATTCCGCTCAAATGATGGATCCGGAAATTGAGGCATCCCTTTACGCTTTGGCAGGATTGCCAGTAGCGATCGAGTGGACCGAAAACCTGGCGGTAGGTATCGGGGCCAGGGAAATTATGGTTGTGGGCCAAAAGTTGGAGGCACTGCGACGTGAGCAAGGCTTCCCAATAGTGCTCGACGATGTGGGCACCGGGCAGGATACCTTGGGTCGGCTTTGTGCATTACAACTACAACCCGATGCCGTCAAAATAGACGGGACCATTTTTCAATTGGCCCGATCCTCCTCCCGCATTCGGCAGCTATTGTCTTTAAAAGTTCAAATTTACGAACAGCAAATGAAGACGCCGGTTGTCATCGAATGGATTGAAACCCCCGATGATTTGCTTTTGGCCCAGGATATGGGTGCCACCTGGGGGCAAGGCTATCTTTGGGCGTATGAAGGGTTTCTCCCCGGATGGGTGCAAGGAGGCACGGATGCAAGAAAGGTTGTTTGACGCCGGCACCTCTTCGTTGTCCTCTCGTGTGCGTCAAGCACGCCTGTCTATTCGTCGTTTACTGCTGATGGGGCATCCACTACGGGTGGCGTGGAGTGCCGGTAAGGATTCATGGGCCGTTTTGAATTTGGTCTTAACGGAAGCCCATCGAGTTAAACGGGATTTTGATTTTTGCCCACCTCTTGTGGTTACTCATGCCGATTCCTTGGTGGACAACCCGGAAATCACCGCACATGCCCGTACCGGCATGAAGGAAATCGAGGAATATTCGGCGCGCCATGGGTTGAACGTGACGGTGCGCGTCAGCACCCCGTACCTCAACGATGAATTTGCCGTCAAAATCATTGGTGGTCGCTCCCTCCCGGTTTTCCCCGGAAAAACCCACGATTGCACCATCGACTGGAAGGTGACTCCACAAACCCGATTGGTTAAAGAGATCGTAAAGGATCTCAAAAAACAGGGTTTCCCGCCGATGATCACGCTGCTGGGTACCCGGTTTGACGAATCGGCCGTGAGAGCCCGGCGCATGAATGAACGGCAGGAAACCGCCAACGAAGTCTGGGCGAACGGCAAGGGAGAAGAGTTTTTAAGTCTGATTGCCGATTGGCGGGATTCAGACGTCTGGCGTTACCTGGCGGCCGTTCATCAAGGGCAAACAGAGGGGGTGTCAAGGTTGGACAGCTTGTTTCGCCTGTACCGTGACGGCGCTTCGGAATCTCGCACGGAAGATGGTTGCGATATCTTTTCCTGCCGGTTTGGCTGTCACAACTGCACGGCGGGCAAGGACAAGTCGATGGAAGCTTTGCTGGCCAGGGACCCCAAGCGATATGGCTACATGGAGGGGTTGAACCGGTACCAGCGTTTTTTGATGGACACGCAATGGGATTTCGGCCGCAGGCAGTGGATCGGCCGCACCATGACAGAGCATGGCTACATTGCCATCGCCCCGGATGTATATTCTCCGGCCATGCTGGAGGAGTTGCTTCGCTACGCTCTAACCTTGGATGTTCGAGAGATTGATGCCGCGGCAAATCTGGGTATTGCGCCGCGATATCAGATTGTTTCGGCGCGGGCGTTGATTGCCATTGATGCCATGTGGAGCCTGCAGGGACTCCACCCTGCACACCATGCCCTCAAAATATTCCGTGACATTTACCAGGACGGCCACCGCTATGACATCCCGGATGTAGTGCCGGCCAAGCGGCAGCCCATGCCCCAGGTCCGCTATCTGCCGGCAGGAGAGGGTTGGCGGACCGGTTGGGACTATTCCGGCCTGCGTAATGCATCCTTGGAGGCGGCAACCTTTGACCAGGATGCGCCGGCAGGATGCATGGGAATGCGAGAATTGCCGGATGGCCGAGCCGTGCTCGACGTGCAGCGTGGCCCGGCCTTGGATGTCGATGAAGAAGGGGCTGCCTGGGTACTGGGCATGGAGTTGGATTATCTTTTGAGCAACTACGGTGACAACCATCGTCACAGGACGGCCGCCTACATCTACTATGTCTCCACGGGGGTGTTACAGCTCGAAGCCAAGCAGCCAGGAATCATCGATGCCATTTTAAAACGCAGCGCCTTCAAGGAAGCCATGGGGCTAACCGATGATGGTACAGATTCGGATGCTATTTTGTGCCAATCCGTCTCGAAAGAGGAAATGGAGCGTCGAATTGCTCATCAGAATGACCCGGATGCATGGCAGGACGAAGAAGCTCTTGAGGCTCGCCAAAAATACGGATGAAAAAAACTCTTGCCAAGCCATCAAATTTTTGGTATCAAATATTTAAAACCTAAAACTAGCTCCCTCCCAACGGGCAAGTAGCCATATGGCCCGGGGTCCCCCTCCTGACCCCGGGCAATTTTTTGCGGAGGCTCCCCATGTACATTCTTTTTTCTCCCCAAAAAGACATCGCCACGGCCAGAGAACAGGTTCTGGAGCATGTCCGGGAGTTCTTGCCCATCATGGCGCGAGCGGCGCATTCTTCGCTATCCAACTTGCCTGTCCATCAAATCACCATGACCGACGAGGATTTTGAAGATGAATCCCTCATGGCGGTTGCCGTTGGCGAGGATTTCGAGGTCCTTGTCAACTTCGGCCCGGCGCCAAGAGTTTCCTGCCTGTCTACAGATTCTGAACCCGCCACTGTCGGTATTCAGAAGGTGACTTGCACCTACCTCACGCTTTCGGGCGGTTCCTACTGGGAGCCCCCGGACATGGTGGAACACATATTTTTCGAAGGCCAAAATCTCGAAGAGGCTTTGGAGGCGCTAGTGCTTCTCGAGCGGCGAGAGGCCATTCGAGGGACACTGGAATCCTACCAGGAGGCAAAAGCATTGGCAGAAATGGCCGAGGAATCCCAAAACTTCCAAAATGCGGCGAGGTTTCATGCGCCAGGCTCGACGAAGGATTCAGCCGAGGCCTTGCCGATCTATACAAAGAATGACGATCAGCCGGTCCAGTGCCCCGAATGTTCGGCCCGCACTGATTTTGAGGACATGCCTCACGAGGAGGTGGTGGAGGTGCAGCGCCATGTCTGTTTGGGGTGTGGGTACAAATTCCTTCTCGAATTTGAATTGGAAATAAGCCCTTCTCCTCGGTAGCGAGGCGACAACTTTGGGAGACTTGGCGATGGAGCGATCGGTACAACAACCCTGCTGCATGGCAAAAACCGAAGTTTATTCGAGGGTGTGCGGTTTTTTTCGGCCAGTGCAGCAGTGGAATCGTGGGAAGAAAGAGGAATACAGGCAGCGGCGAGAATTCATTGTGGACCAAGAGATCCGGGAGGTGCGCCATGGCGATGGCTGATATTCAGAAAATCAAAATCGTTTTGCAGGCCCTGGCCGATGGTCACATGGTGCGAATTGGCGATATCGATTACCAGCAACATCCGGAGGCCGAAGGTCTCTATGTCTGCCAGGTTTTGCGGGCCTACGGGCCCCATGATCGGGCCGGTGACCCGAAGGGCGGCCGACCGGTTTATCTTGGCGGCGATGATCTGACTTTTAACACCCTCGTTGCGGATATTGCCGCCATGCCTGACGATCAGATTGCCGTTTTGGCGGCAAACAGGGCTCTCAACCTGTCACGATCAGCAAATCGGAAAGGCCTGGAGGAAGACGATGTCCTTGGACCACGGTAAACCCGAGCAACTATTGTTGCGCCAGGAGGTGCCAGAAGCCTTCTGCGCCCACTTTTGCTGTGCTTTTGTGGCTCATCGATGCCTGGCGTCCTATTGCAAAGAGCATGAATGTCTGTGGACGGCCCAGAAGGCTTCCCAGGCGGTGGTTCGCCATTCTGGCAAAGCCAAGGTTCCCCAAGAGGTCTACTCCTGGGTTGCTCGGTTCTCCAATACCAGTTCTGCAAGAAGGAGGTCCTGATGTCTTTTCTCAAGCGATTGAGTACGAACGAACTGCAGGCAAAGCGGCTGACGGTCAGCGAGGCGGCGAGAGGCTACGGGTTGAAGGCCTTTGACCCTGCGTTGCCGCTGGACTGGGTTCGCCAATGCCAGTCTGCGGGATTCCAGCCTGTAGGACAGGTAGTTTGGAGCTATGAACGTAATCGCGGCTTCGGTGAAGCGTTCCCTCTTTCGTTGGAGGCTGAACAGGAGTTGAAACGGATTTTCCCCGGCGCCGAAATTCCTCCTGTACTTGGGGCATCGCAGCGAGTCGTGATCGCCCATCCTTCAAATGGGGTCTATTTGGGTTCGGCCTTGGGGCTGGGGTTTTGGTCGCAACTGGATCCGGCTGGCCAGGATAGCGCCGTGACCTTCGAGTCGGTAGAGGATGCCGAATCCTACATGGCAACCTGGGATTCGGGCCGCCCGGAAGGCGTCTATTGCGTCCCGATTATGCCGGATAAGGGTAATTATGCCTCCATGGCTGCCTGCGTGGCAGCCGGCCTGCAGTCCTGGGGTGATGCCTTGGAAGTTGAACGACAACTGGATGTTCTGCACAGAGCTAAGGCGGCCCTGCCTTTGGCATGGCAGGGGCAAAAGCAGGAATACCCGCGTGAGGTCGAAACGCTGTTGACCCAGGCGATTGAAGCCCGGCAAGGTTTTCGTTCGACAGAGGGTGGGCAGGAGGATGTTCTGGAGGCATTGACCCAAGTTCGGGCAGCCCTTCCCGATAAGTCTTTTGCGCGACAATACAAGATAGACCCCTCTTTGATTGATGATTTGAATTCAACTATTGACCGGTTGGAGGAGCAGTTCGAGAACCGGCCGGGACCGAGGTGATCAATATGGGGTCTATTGTCGAGGCATGGCATGGTTCACCCTTCAACCATGATGGTTTTTCGATGCATATGGTTGGACAAGGCTATGGGGCCAACGAACATGGGTGGGGACTGTATTTCGCGGAACAGCGGTTTGTCGCGGAGCGTTACCAGAAGGCTTTGTTGCAAACCCATTGGCAGACCAGTCAGGGCGTGTTGCCGTACCACGCCCTGGTTGACAAACTGGTACAGGCCATGGAGCGCAAAGGGATTATTACGTCGTTTCTCGCTATGCGGCAGGTCGCCATCAATGTTGTGGAAGCCGTTGAGTCAGCTGGTGGCACTCAACAATATCTGCAGCAGTACGAACCTCCTACGGGACACTACCTGCCGTTCTACGAAGCGGCCCATGGCGAACTTGAAAACCTGTGCCCCGTCCGTTGCCCTGGGGTCCTGTATCACGTGGAGTTGACTCCGAATGATCATCTGGACTGGAACCGACCTATTGCCGACCAGAGCCGCAGAGTCCAATCTATCGTAAAAAACCTGAGCGCCGATTTAATGCTTATCCATCCCAGTTGTTTAACAACAAGTAGCGGAGAGCGTTTTTACCGGGAATTGGAAAGGCATTTCGCCCATTTGTTCACGGAGCTGGTGGACAACCCGCAAGAACGGGCGTCCCGGGCTCTTCTAGCTGCCGGAATCCCTGGGGTAAAATACCACAATGATGATAACGGTCAATCGAACGAGGGCGGTTGCAGCTATGTTGTGTTCGATGCTTCCCTGGTGCGTATTTTAGAGAAATATGAAATGGCGGAAAGCTGTTGCGAAGAGGACATAGAAGATGTCTCATCCGAACTAAGTCCGCGGTAGTGATATGTTAGATAGACCGAAAAAAATCATAAGCGGTGGTCAAACGGGGGCGGATATCGGCGGTTTGGTAGCCGCCGAAAAGCTGGGGATACCAACAGGTGGCGTAGCGCCTGGTGGATGGAAAACCGAAGCTGGCCCGCAACCCATTTTGGGTGCCCGGTTTGGTTTGACGGAGGCAACAACAGCGGATTATTTGGTGCGGACCCGCCTTAATGTGGAAGACTCCGACGCCACGTTGATTTTTTGTCGTAAACTCGAAGGCGGCTCCAAACAGACCGAACGGTTGGCTATCCGCCTGAAAAAACCTTTTTGTGTGGTGGATCCATGGAGTAAATATGCGGTCCGTAGAGTCCAGGAGTTTCTGTGTTTGGTGCAACCGCAACGCCTTAATATCGCGGGGCGCCGAGAAAGTAAAGAACCGGGCATTGCCAAACAAGTGTGCAACGTAATAGTCCAAGCGATGAATCGCTTGGACTATTACCCCGATCAAAACAAGGAAAACAAGGAGGCGCCCTTGGATTTCAACCCAGAACAGGCCATCAAAATTGCTGCGGATTCTCTGGAGACGTTGCGCCGGGCTGATGTGTTCCGAGTGTTGGATACCTACGGGCCCGAACATTATGCCGTTTTGGCAAATTATATCAAGTCTGGCCGTCCCGATCTGGCCGAACAAGTAGGGCGGGTTCTGGAAGATTTAGAGGGTACCCCCGGACCGAGTCCCCGATAGGCTGTATTAAGAACGGCCTGTTACCTCTTGGCCGACAACCGGATTTTTTTCTGGCTGTCGGCCGATTTATTTGGTATAAAAATATAAATACCAAATATTAAGAGGCAAACATGCAATCAGAAGTAGTTCATTCTGTGTCCGTACTGCGGATCTTTCGAGACGGGCCGCCCGAGAGACTCTCCTTAACGTTCTGGTTTCAGAACGATGGCATTGAGGCCCGCATACAGGTCGCCGCCCGCGATCTGGGCCGGGCCGCCTTCGGGGCGCAACCCATTGTTGAGAGCGATTTGCATGCTTTGTCTGAAACTCATCCCTCACTGAATGGCGCTCTTCGCCTCCAGGTCATGTCGTTGGATAATGGTACGTCCGTGGGCATGCGATTTTTTCGAGAGATTGACACGCTGCTTTATGTGCAAATCTCCCCGGAACATTTCTTGGAAGCGTTGTCAGGCGATCCTGTTGAGGCGTTGGTTTCGCATTGGGGAACCACGCCCACTCTCACGCCTGAGCAAAACATCGATGATGGCTATGCCTTTGGGCCTCGTTAGGAGTGGCAAAATGAGTGGCAAAAATGGATGGATAAAAATCGGTGACGAACGGATGCCTCTACAGAAACATGCGGAAGTTGTTCTCAGGGCAAAGGCGTCCAACGGGCATTGGTGCTACCAGATTGGCTATGTCGATGATTGTGGGAAAGTTATTGTCGACCCATATGCAACGTGTTCTCGGTGTGGCGGGACATTAGAGTGGAAGCCGTTTGCATGGAATCCTTTTTCCACACCGGTTTGCGAGTGGAAACCCTTGGGTAAATTCATTGATGCGGATCGCCGCGCAGCGTCCATAAAAGCAGAGGCCGACGTTCTATATGCGAGAGCATTGAAGGCCGAGGAACTGTTATACAGGTTTGCTATGGATCAAAGCAAAGAGGCTGAGGCGGCTATCATAGATTTCGTGCAGGATGGACTTAATAGGGAGGGGCTATGAGCACCCATCAGTTTTGTCTTAAAAGCGTTCATACCTTTAGCGGCAACGAAGGTCTGGGCTTTTCGGCCAACCTTTATGATGGCCGGAAGAAAGTTGCGGAGGTGTTGGACGATGCCCGCGGGGGCCCGATTCAGGTCCACTATCTTGATAAAACAGTTGAGAGAAAATTGGAAGCTATTGTGCAATCGCTGCCCAAGGTGGTGTGTGAAGGGATACCGGATCCGGGCAACCCTGGGCAGCCGTTTTCATATCAGCCAGACATAGAACACTTTGTCAACGATCTGTTTGTTGAGCATTTAAAGCAAAAGGAAGAGCAAAAGATTGCGCGTCGGTGCAAAACCCAGACGCTTTATGTGCTGCATAGCGATGGGGAAGATAGCTACTGGGCCATAAAACAGCCTTATGGTCCGGATATCAAGGACCGCCTGAAGCAAAAGTTTGGAGCGGATCTCAAGGAGATTCTTAACGAACGATTTATTGAGACCGCTGCGGATGAGACCGAGGACGGAGGCCCGTCGCCGCGATGACGGGCGCGCCTCTTTACCACGTCTACATACTACGATGTGCCGATGATACTTTGTATTGCGGTATCACCAACGACCTTGAGCGCCGGCTTGGTCAACACAACGCCGGGAAAGGCGCCAAATATACCCGCCCGGGGCGCCGTCGGCCCGTGGAACTGCTGACGGCCACAGACGCCATGCCCCGCGGCGAAGCCTTGCGTTTGGAATACCAGGTCAAGCAACAGGCTCGCACTGCCAAGGCGGGGTTTTTGGAAAAACATATCCGGGAGGAGATCAAGATTATGGAAAGCCGTGAGAGTGGAACCGTGAATCAAAAACTGTTGGCGGCCTTGGACTATCTTCTGGAGCAAACGGTGGATATGGACTTAAACCACGGCATAGAGCTTACTGAGGGCGAAACGGAGGCAAGAAACCAGGCTCTGGAAGCTATGGCCGAAGCCCGGAAAATGTCGGCCTGCAGAGACGATGAACAGGAACAGGCCGTCGCTTTGGGTTTTTCTTCCGTAGAGCAGATGCGGGAGCACCAGAAGTTTCTGGAAAACCAGGCAAGCCATCGGGAGAAGGTTCGTCGTCTGGTCAAGGATAGCGAAGGGAAAGCCATGATCGATATGCGCGGATTGGAAATCGAACCCGATAGCGATGCCGGGCCATCGCCGCGATAGTTCGCCTTAATCCCTTTTCCCGGCAGGTGCTCTATGTCTTATCCGGCCAACTCAGAAAACCCCTTTTTAGGCCATCTGCTTTGGGTCATGGGGGCGAACGTTTCTCCCGTTGAAATTGAAAGTTCACAAACCTTTGCCGTCATCGGGCGAAAACAAGCCCTGATAAGCCCTTTTCTCAAAGGAGAATTCGAGTTACCGGGCAATCCCAAAAACGATCTTTATATAGTGCCGGTTTCCGGTGGGGCCGATTCTTCGGCCCTGGCAATCACCATGTCGGTTCTTTATCCGCATATTCCTTTCCGGTTTGTTTTTACCGACACCCTGGCGGAAACCCGGGATCTCTATGAAAACATGGTGGCCATTGAAAAGTTTCTGGGCATCGAAATCACGCGGCTCATCCCAGAAAATGGCGGGTTGTATGGCCTGATCGAATCTTATGGGGGGTTCCTGCCGTCCATGCGGGCCCGTTGGTGTACGCGGGATCTGAAGCTCAAGCCCTACGAGGCGTACATCGAGCAGATCCGCGAAGAGGGCCGGGTGGTTCATTCTTTTGTCGGCATTCGCGCCGATGAGCCCAAGCGGGAAGGGTTGGTGTCCAAATATCCGTTTATCAAAACCTATTTTCCTTTTCAGACACTGGGCATTGACCGCAGGTCGGTGTTTGGCATCCTGCAGCAAACAGTTGGGGTTCCTCGTCTCTACAATCATCGTACCCGCAGTGGTTGTTCCGTCTGCCCATTCCAGCGTCGGTCCGAATTTCTGGGCCTGTTGCGCTGGAACCCCGACGAATTCGACAGGGGGCTCGAATACGAAAAATTGTCCAACCGGGACTTGCTGCGGTTTGACCATGCCGCGATCCCGCTATGGAAGGACACCGGCATATCCGCCAATCATCAAACCCTGCCATTCCCATCCCGTGTCGATGTGCGTTCCGCCGAAACATCGCCGCCCACCAAATGGTCCCGGACGGCCAAGATCCCGGAACCCAATCTGTTTGGCGATGAATCGATGGTGGATCTGTGGGCCGGCGCGGAATTTTTTGTTCATCCCGGAGTGGGAGGCCGCGGTGTGTATTGGCAGGAATTGGTGACGTTCAGCACGACTCGCGGAGGGTTGACCCGCCAGATGAACGCCCATTACGCCCACCGGCTTGGAACCCCGGAAGTCAAGATGTTGACCCGTGACGAAATGGAACAGGACTTGAAGCTGGCGGTATATCAACTGCGCATCCCGGCGCGACTTCTGGATCTGGCCCCACCGGACAAGGACAGCTACACCTGGCAGCAGGGCATGGCGTTGTCGCAGCTCAAGCAGATTGCCGCCCAGGCCCAGCGCACCCTACATGCCGAAGGCATGCGTCAGACTTTGCAGGAGTACCAAGGCTATCCGGAAGGAACCTTTGAACACGAATATGCCGAAGGCCTGCGTATCGGATTGTCCAAAATTGCCGGGGCAACGGGAAATGTGGTTGCCATGGATTTGTTTGAGCCCAAAGTCCTTCCTTCTTGCACCGACAAAGCTGACCAGGAAAAAGAGGAGTTTCGCGAATTGGCGGGGGTTGAGGAGCTCTCCGATAAGCCGTGTTTTGAAAATTCATGGGATTTTGATGGGCCGAGAATGTGAGGTGAAAACGATGGAGAAATTTTTTGAGGACGTATTGTCGGCCTTTCCGGAGGAGACTCTTGTGGCTGTCATCCAGGCTGAAAACGAGGTTACGCGTTTCAATGTTGTGCTGTCTAAAAACGCAGTGGGGAAGGCCTCTGTTCGTTTTTACGACACCCGGTATCCTCACACAGTATTTGGCCAATTTACCGGAGGTCATTATGGAGCAGAGATCTTTCTAGGTTATCGGCCTCATTTTACCGGGCTCTCTTTGTATGACTCCGTGCATGACTGGCGCATTAATGCTGGGCAAGAAGCCAGGATTGCGGCCTGGATGCTCACGGTCCTCGGCCCTGCAAAAATTCAGGAACATTTGGCCGACAGTAGCCTTTGTCAAGTGAAGTCCGTGGCGGAATTGCTACACACATTGCGGCCCTGGCTCGATCAATTGCCAGCGGCCCCGGCCATCACGGGAGCGCAGTATTCACTACGGCAGGTTGATTTGGGGCAAGGCCGTTCCCTGTTTGCCGTGCAGGAACAACGCGCTGATGGTTCGACACAGATAAATGAGTTGGCCATATGTCAGAGCGGGTCCTGCGCCCCCCCTTGGCTACTTCAATCACTCAACGAAAAACAATTGAAAGCCCTCGATGTTACAGACGATAGCGCCCCGAATTTTAGCCCGAGATGAGGGGAGGTCCGTCATCCCATCGTTAAAAGGAGATTTGCTTGTATTCGAACGGTTTTACGATCACGGCTATTAAATCACATGGCAATACGCAATTCCCCAACGGAGCATGGGTGGGACAGATAGACGGTTATTGTTGTACGGGTCCCGTTCATACTAAACACATCGCTCAGAGTATGGCCATTGCCTATTTGCGCGATGGAGGATATCTGACCTCTCTCGTGATTTGTCTGGAGACGTATCTGTCTTGCTTGTCCAATAACGTTCTGACCGAAACGCAAAAAAAGGAGGTTGTTGAACAAATCGCAGATCTTTGTCCAAGAGTCGAAAAAACCCTGGGGGCACCTTTTGAGTGCCAAGGCAAGGGATGGCTTAGGCACGATGCTTACAGGGTTTTCGAACAAGCCAAACGGGTTCTCGGGCATAGGCAGGGAGAAAGTGAGGAAATTTTCTGTGGGACGAATCCCAGATAATCAAAAGGAGTTAAACCACCATGACAAAGCAGATGACTATTGAATTGCTGATTGCGGACGAGGCCGACGAAAAAGCTGTGCAGGACGAGTTGACCACCCTGATGAGCAAAGCCGCAGAGCATAACCCCGATATGAGGATCTTGGGATGGCAGTTGCCCGAGCGACAGAATGTGGCGGTTGTCATGGACGGAGGAATTATCCAGGCCGTGGTTGCAGAAAACCCGGAGTTAATGAACAACATCAATCTTGTTCTGATGGACTATGACACTGATGGCGCAGATGAGCACGATTTGGTTGCTGTGCCGCAAGGGGACGGACGCGAGGAAGCCGCCGCCTACATGCGAGAGTTGGATATCACCAAGGCCAGGATCGACCTGGAAAGGGCCTACGCCCGGTTTTTGGACCAGGTGGAGCCCGCCATGCCCGGCATGCGTTAAAGGGAGGAAGCAATGCCTAAGTCCGTCGGGATAACGGGAAACCATGGATTGCTCGAATTCGATCCCCAAACAGGGCAGGTGCTTTCCACTGAAACATCTTGTTCTTCTGAGTGTTCATGTAAGGGCGGGGGTGAAACAGCAATGGCATTTGATCCGAAAGAGTATGAGAAAGTGCTTCGTGAGGCTGTTGAGGCCGCAATCGATAGTCCTGACCTGTATGTTCGCGGAATCCTCTACCAGGACGATATGAAGGAGTTTGTCCGTCAGCGGCTAGGAGATGCTGATAGGGTGGTCGAAAAATTTCTCGGAATTATAGATGATCCCCACAAGGAACCTGACGGGTTGGGCAGGGGCAAGCAGATTGTAGAGGACCTCAAAAAACAGCCAAGGGGAACCTGGTTGGTGATAAAGCATGATTTTCAGGACAACCGCGACTTCCGTTTTACGGCCTATATCAGCGCTGGAAATGGCAAGCTCGGGGGCATCGAGACACTTTCTCCGAAATCCCTCCTTTTGAGAAAGTCCGTGATCGCATGGTGGGGTACGAAGTCTATGAGATGCGCCAGAAAATCCAACAGGAACGTGCGCTTGTGGCAGGCCAAAAGGCGCTCGAAGATTGGGGCTTTGCCACCGGGCAGACGTTCAAAAATGTTCGCCTTCACTCGGAAATCAAGCCCGACTCGACGCTGACGGTTGAAAAAGTGAATCACGAGCGGGGCGAAGTCACCCTCCATTGCAAGCGGCGCGGTTCGCCGAAATTATGGGGTGTGACGTGTAACGCTGCCGGTTTGGTGACTTATCTTGATCAGGCCGGGTACAGCATGTCGGATCTCGAGGAGGATCAAGAAGATAGTTTTTCGCCCCGTCGTTGACGGTTTGACCAAGCACCCGGCCTGATCAAACGGCGGATACCAAGCAGAGCTTTAACGTAAAGTTTCTGTAAAACTCAAAAAGGCAAGAAAGAGTGCGGACATGCAGTTCACCAAGGAAAAAGTATCGGAACAAAGGCATTTCCCTACCGCTGCGTGCTCTCTCGACGCAGTGACGCTGGATTTGACCAACGGGGAGTTGGTTAAGGCATCGAAGAAGGAGATCTGCCAAGCCCTGCTCACTGCCTATATGGAAAAATTTCCTGAAAAAAGGATTGCCAGTGAGAAGTTCCAGATGGCTTTCGATAGTGACCCGATGCACGCCTGGGCTGTCCGGGATGTCCTCGAGGGCCGAACATGGGATTCTCCCCGGGAACTGATGGAGGCCTATGCGAAAATTTGGCCGAGCGCACATCGGGATGCTAGGCGTTTCCTAAACACTGGGTTGGCCTATGCCCTTGATAAGTTCACAGTCCAAAAAGATGAGAAGCAGCGTTATTCCTGGGGGCACTATCTGGACAAAGACCTGCAGTATGTGCGGGAGACGATTATCAACAACACCCTTTTGGCTCATCAGCGAATGCGGGAAGCCTTCGGCATTGCGTTGCCCGAGGAGACCTTTGACGATCTTGCGGCTACGCTGAGCCGCGGAATCACAGTACGTGTTGAACAGGATCTGCAGGGAGCCAGGCTTATCCTCTCGGAGATATTCGCCGGCGAAACCCGGGATGTTGATATGGAACGGTTGAGCCAAAGTCATTACTGTCTCGACGTAAAGACTCTTTTTGTCTTCCAAAAAATGCAGGAAATCTTTGATCGGGAGGTCCGCCAGGGCAACAAAGTACCTGTCACCGTAGAACTGCTCGAAACGGCTGAAAAAACGGTTGAAGAGCGCGGCATCCCGCATAGATTCGTCGTTCTGTGTTCCAAGTTTGAGTATGCAAGAGGGGAACCTTTTCAGAGAGCCAGGGAGATAGCCTACAAAAAGGGACTGGAAAGCCTTGTGGCGGCCGTTGATGTGCCGGTAGCCATTCCGGAGGTTGTCGCGGTGTTGGCCGAAAACAGTTGTGAACCGTCCGCCCCGGAAGATAACTGCATGGATGAGGAATGTGGGCCCAGTCCGCGATAAATGATTCGTAGCGATTAGCGAATCTGAACGGGAGGGCGACGAGATGTGCCCCGATAACAAAAAGGAATTGTGCGATGGGATGGGATTTTGGGCCTAAGCCGGAAGGGAAAATGATCGATTTTTTCCGGCAACGAATGAATGGCGAAACCGATCAGTTCGCCAGCGAGGTTCTGGACTGCGCCAAGGTCAACAGCACCTACTATCTGGCCGTCCGCTACACCGACAAAGCGGCTGGCACCAGTTCGGTGGGCGCCCTGGTCTGTCTGACGGCGACCCAGCAGGGAATGCTGGGCTGCAAGTCCATCCATGAAAGCATGGGGCCGGTCCAACAAGAATGCCCCGAGCGCATTCTTCGCCAACTCTCGTCCTTGGAACCCGGCGACCACAATGATCAGGCCTTACGCTGGCGGCAGGACTGCCGCACCAATCTTCTGAAAAACAAAGCCCGTATTCCTCTTCAAGCCGGCGACCGCCTCTTATTCAACGAACCGATCTCATTCCAACAAGGCAACCTGCAACTGCGGGAATTCCAGATGCTGGAGAATCGCAAGTTGGTGTTCCGGGCCGAGCATGGCTGCTTAGTCCGGTTGACCCGGGATCTGATCGCCGGCCAGGAAAATTATTCGATTTTCCGAGACGGGAAGGTCATCCTGGACAATCGGAAGTCCTCTGCCTTTACCGATGAAGTGGAGGTGGAAGCATGCAACCTGTCGCCCCGATAACCAAAAGGAGAACTTCGATGAGTGCATTTTTCGCCAAGACTCAAGACATGCTGAAGGAGGCCGTCAATTATTCACGATTGTCTCTGGAAGAAATGCACGAGGAAAGTCGGGCCCCTTATGGTGGGGATATTTACAGCTCCGAGGATTTTGCCTATTCCGAAGAGACGCTCAAGGAAGCCGTTTGGCTTGAGAACACCTTTCAAAAGGTCGCGCCCGGCCTGGTCCACCTGTTAAGGCTGGCACTAAACAGTGAAGACGAAACATTGAAGGCAGTCGCAAAGCAGATAAGGCGAATCCTTGACGGCGAAGAGGCTCCGGAATTCTTGGCGGACTCGCAAAATGATGCGCTCAAAACGTTAGGGTGGTTGGTCGACGACCTTGGAGATCCGTCTTCTCCCTCTCGTCCAAGTCATGAAGACGACGGACCTTCCCCTCGATAAAACCTATCCGCCAACTGGACTATCAACTATCCCGGCCTGAAGGCCGGAGCTTGTGAACGCAAGCTAGGTGTCGGCCAGGGCATTTCACACCGCCACTGCCGCCCTGAAGGACGGGGTTTCTCGCGCAAACTGATGAGGGAGGCGGGCATGGGGAGTCCCATCTATACCATCGGCTACGCTCCGCACAATCTAGGAGCTTTCATCGTCCTGCTGAAGCAGATCGGGATCACCGCGATTGCCGATGTCCGTTCTCAGCCGTACAGCCGCTACAAGCCCGAATTTAACCGGGAAGTTCTGGGAAGGGCTCTTCGCGTCAGCGGGATCCAGTATGTGTTCCTCGGAGAGGAGATCGGCGCCCGGCCCAGTGACCAGGCCTGTTATGAACATGGCCGGGTGAGCTTCGACCGACTGGCCGAAACACCATTATTCAAGCAGGGCATCAAGCGACTGCAGAAGGGCCGAGAATCCCATTCGATTGCCCTGATGTGTGCCGAAAAAGATCCGATCACCTGTCATCGCATGGTGCTTGTCAGCAAGGTCCTGCAGGAGGATGGGATCGAGGTGCTCCATATCCTCGAGGACGGCGCCTTAGAGCCTAATCGGGAATCGGAAATACGCCTGGTGGCCAAGTTGGGGTTGACGGCCGACTTGTTCCGCACAGAGGAACAGGGAATCGCGCAGGCTTACGCAGAGCAGGCGCGAGCTTTGGCGTTCGAGAAATTTCCTGAGCAGAGCGAGGAGGACGATAGGCCGAGGATGGGCTAGCCCCGGTTTTTTGTATGTAGAATTTGCAAATTTTTGCGGAAAATGATAATTTTAGCAAACAATACATACAGGAGACAGCAAATGCTTTCCAAGGAAATATCCAAACTTGCCACTCAGGGTCAATCCTGTTTCAGTTTTAAAGAATTGCGCCAACGGATCGGTTCGTCCCCTGCTGCGCTCAGGTCCGCTCTTCACCGTTTATCGAAAAAGGGTGAGATCGCCATGCCCCTGCGTGGCTTCTATGTCATTGTGCCGCCCGAATATCGGGCCCTGGGGTGTCGCCCCGCAGAAGAGTTTATTCCCGACCTGATGGCCCATGTGAACGAACCCTATTACGCCGGATTGCTTACTGCAGCGGATTATTACGGAGCTGCACACCACCGACCCCAGGTGTTTCAGGTCGTAGTGGCCAAGGCCCGCAGGCCGATTCGTTGTGGTAGGGTCCGGGTTGACTTCGTGGTCAGAAAAAATATTCATGACATCCCCACCCAGTCCATGAATACCCCTACTGGTATTCTCAAACTCTCGACCCCCGAAGCGACTGCTCTTGATTTGGTGGGCTATGCCAAACATTGTGTCGGACTGGATAACGTCGCAACTGTGTTGGCGGAACTATTCGAGAAACTGAAGGCGGATAAAATCGCGGAGGTCGCCAAATTATCACCGATCGCCTGGTCGCAGCGCCTTGGATATTTGCTGGATACAGTCGAAGCAACTGACGTGAGCGAACCTTTGGCCAGGTATGTTGAACAAGAAAAACCAGTGAGGACTCCCTTGTTGGCAGCGGCCAGCATAAAGGGCGCGAAAACCAACTGTCGCTGGAAGTTGTTTGTCAATGCCGCCGTGGAGGTTGAGGCTTGATTCCTAAGAACTTCATAACTGAGTGGCGGCAATACGCTCCTTGGACCGCCGCGAGGATGGTTGAACAGGATTTGATCATCTGCCGTGCCTTGGTTGACATTTTTAACCAGCCAGACCTGAGAGGGAGTCTCGCGTTCAGGGGTGGTACGGCAATGTTCAAATTGCACATGCCGGCGGCCCGCTATTCGGAGGACATCGATCTAGTCCAGGTTGAGCCAGGCCCCATTGGCCCACTGATGGACGGCATCAGACGAGCGTTTATTCCTTGGCTCGGCGAACCGAAATGGAAGCAGACCCAAGGGAGGGTCACCCTTCGGTACAGGTTTGACTCCGAGGATGGAGTGCCGTTGAGTCTCAAAATAGAGATCAATTCCCGTGAGCATTTTTCGCTTCACGGGTATCAAGAGCGACCTTTTATCGTTGGGTCCCGATGGTTCTCGGGGAAGGCAAACATCCTGACCTATGGACTTGAGGAATTGCTGGGAACCAAGTTGCGAGCGCTCTACCAAAGAAAGAAAGGCCGGGATTTGTTCGATCTTTGGCACGCTTTCAATGGAAGCGGTTGTGCGCCGAACCCCGACCGGACGATTTCGGCGTTCCTGCAGTATATGGAACAAGGAGGCCATCAAATCAGCCGAGCTCTTTTTGAGCAAAACCTGTTGGGAAAACGGGAGGATCCCCAGTTTGCAGGAGATATTCGGCCGCTGCTCAGCGCTGATACTCTTTGGGATTTCGATGAGGCTTTTGCTTTTGCCATGGACACACTGGCTCCCTGCTTGCCCGGCGAACCATGGCAGGGACAACAATCCAACGAGGACGACGATGGGCCACGCATGCGGTAATAAAGCTATGCGATCCCGGTAAATCCCTCTCTCCCAGATGCCAACCAGACATCTGAAAAAGGCAGGCCAAAATTCTTCTTGGCTCTGCCTTTTTTATTTGGTAAATTAGAAATGTTTCCAAATAAATTTTTGGGAGAGCGTGGTTTATGTCCACCAAAACAATTCTTGATGACTGCAAAAACCATCCTCATGCGGTATGACGGCACAGGGGCGGAGTTTTTCCATGAAGGGACAACGGTTCGCAAAAGATTGTTGATGCCGGAAGCCAGAAAGGCCGCCGGTGAACTTTTTAAAAAATTGCAGGCGGCCGACGAGGAAGAGGCGGACTGCGGCCCGGGGCCGCGATAAAGGAGGAACTGATGTCACGAGGCATGCACACCAATATTGACGGTCAGGATGTCCCGGTGGGGATCGCCTATGGTTATGGCCACCAAGTTGAGCGTCAATACGATGCCGTCGGCGACAAGAGCATGAAATGGCCCGCCGGCCAATGTTCTTTGGACCTGCCTTGGTTCCGGGATATCCGAGACGCCATCAGTTTCCTGAAGCTCTGTCCTTTTCCGGGACGCATCCAGACTTGGGTATTGGAGCCCGATGGGTCCAAGCCATCCTGGATCACTGCCGGCCAATATTACACCAAGCCCGAAGGTGCCATGCGGGATGCTTTGGAGCAGAGAGTCTGGATTAAACAGCATGTTGTACCGGAACTGGAAAATGGCTCATTGAAGGCCGCGAGCCCATGGTGGTTCAAAATCAAAGACCAGGGCCATCCGGAGGCCGAAACGATCTTGGAGGATGAAGAGTCCTGCGGACCGAGCCCCCGATAAGAGGAGGAAACGAGATGTCGACTGACGTCAACAATGCAAGAGCAACTCTGGAGATTACGCAAGTTGCGAAAGGGGCCGATTCGATGATTGAGTTGGCCCTCAAAGGCGACAACTTCGCCGCCAGAATTACCGCGGCGGCTCATCCCTTGGCCCAAGGCCTGTTTTCGCCATGCAATCGATGACTGTGGGTTGAGCCCGAGATAGGAGGCCAGCATGATCAAACTGCTACGCAAAGAGGTTCCCCCAAGCATTCATTTGCAAAGAGGAGTCCACCATGCTTACGGCGAACAATGAAGTCAGAGCGAAGAACGCGGAGATTGCTCTCAAGTCCTACCAAGGGGCAAAGGGTGATGTCGCATCGGTAAAACAAAAAGCGGCAGAGGCCGAAGTCGCCCTGAGAGCTCACCTCAGAGCCAAGAAAGATCCGGATGATCCGGTAGACCGTGAGGACAATATCTCGGATTTGCTTACCGATCTTTTGCATCTTGCCAAAAAGGAAGGGCTTTACAATTTTCTTGTTCCCAAAAGTTCTGTTTTCCCCAATTTATCGGATGTTCAGTTGTGCCGGGCAAAAGAAATTGACGATCTGGTCATTGGTCTACTCCACCTTGCCCAACAGGATGGGGTTGAGGATATCGAAACTCTTGCCCGCAGAGCCAAGAACAATTTCGAGGCCGAATGCGATCCCGTGAACGAGGACGAAATCGCGGCCTTTCAAAGCATTGCCAATGACCTGCTGATAAAACATTACGGCATAACGCTGGATGACACTCGACTTTGTGACCTCAATGTGACTGTCGAGTGCCTCCAGCAGGGCCATCGCCCTTTCGAGGTGGTCAATGAACACGCCCGGGAGACTGAACTCGATCGGATCGACAAAGAAGGCCGCTTCGGGGTTCCCGCGCAGGACCCTCTGACCGCCGAGGATGAAGAGGCGGTTATCAATGACGAGAAGGGCCAGATCTGGTGGACCGCCGCCGACCAAGCGGAAGCCGACAAATGGGTAAAGGACCTTACTGCCAAGGGCTGCACAATCAGGAAGGTCGAATCAGAACCGGACCGGACTCTCGTCCATGTCGTTTTCGAGCTTTCGAAATCCAAAGCCAAATCCATCCTGGGTTATCAGCCCGGGGAAGAAGAATGGCTGGACCAGGAAGATGCTTGCTCATTGAACAGCAGGCGTTGGTTTACCGTGGAGGAGAACAAGGAAACGGCCAGGGCCTCAAGCGAAGCTATTCCTGAGGCGATTTGCGTTGTGCTCTGCGCTCACGGCAACCCTGACCATGGCCAGGATCCCGATAAACCTGTCTGCCCGCCTGAAATCCTTCCGGTGGACTCTTTTGCCGAGGCCTCCGAGAAATGTTTGGAGTTCATCGAAAAGAACAACTTGGGTTCCGGCAATTGGGTTGGTGGTCAGGTTTACCGGGGTGGCAAGCAGGTTGCCGAGGTGTCCTTCAATGGGCGGGTCTGGGATGTCTATGGTAGTGAGATCCTTGATCTGGATAATGACGGTGGGCTGAGTCCCAGATAAAAATTTTAGCAAAACGGGGATAAGCATGAAGTGTGTAGAAAAATGCGATTGCAGTAGGATCGCTGCGACCGAGACAGAATCCAATCAAGGGAGATATTTTATACAAAAATCAAAGCAATTTTGCTAAAGTTTTTGTATTAAAATGTAAAGGTGGAATGGCACGAATGCCTCAAGATCAAAGATTATTCCTGCAGCAGTTCTGTCACTTGAACCTGGTAGCCGGTTTGGCTCTTTCCAGCCGGGCCCCTGTTGGTGGCTTGGTCTTCCAAGGCGGAACCAGCTTGCGCCTTATGTGGGGTTCACCTCGCTTTTCTGAGGATCTTGATTATCTGGTTCGCAAAGACCAGGTGGACTCGCTCGATGCCTTGGTGAAAAAGGTCGCCGGTCGTCTGCACGAAGCCCTTGCCGGCCAGGGGTTCAACGGCAAAGTGGAAGTCTCACCGCCCAGGCGTCGCAAGGGGCTTGCCGTTATCGGATACTGGGTGAATTACATTGACAGCTGCTACGGCGGCGAGAAAGTCAAGGTCAAGTGCGAGTTCAAGCCGGTCACCGAAAAGCAGATTCAGGACTACCATAGTGTCGTTCGGGCCGCTTCCGATCCTTTAATCAATATCATGCTGCGACCAATGGTTGAGGCGGCCATGCTTGAAACCATTTTGGCCGACAAGGTGATGGCGGTCACCGCCCGGAAACAATTCAAGTACCGAGATTTCTTCGATATGTGGTGGATCATCAACCAAGGGCGCACCTCGGCTCCTGATGCAAGGCCGGAAGAATTTATCCGGGACATGATCAACGAGTTCTCCATCTATGACTGGGAAGGAGAAAGTTTTGTTGAACGCCTGGAATCGGTTTTGGAAGAGCTGAAAAAAACTCCTGACCAGCATGTCGATGCCGCTGCCGGCGAGCTGCAGTTGTGGCTGGGACAGGGCAATGAAACCAACGGTCAAGCCCTTCACGCGATGTTTTTGCAGGGTGGAGTCTATCGTCAAATGGTGGACAGTGTCACATCCTGCCTGGAGCAATCCCGTGCATTGCTGAAAGAGCACCGGACTCAGATTCAAGAGGCCCTTGATGAGCAAAATCTATCGCTCTGCCCATGATCTGCTGCAAAAGCTCCCGCCTGTTCTGTCGGTCAGGGATCTTGAGCACATGGCTCAAACCACAAGTCAAACTGTGGCCAGCTACGTCAGCCGCTTTCTCGATCGCGGTTTACTCAAGCCGGTCGGTCCTAACGGCAAGGTTTACTTCAACCTCGTTGTGGACCGAAAAGCCGATGTTAACCGGCGGGAGGAGGCCGCATTTCTTCTGTTTCCCTCCGCTATTGTATCGAGCCTGACGGTTCTTCATGACGAGGGAGTGATTACCCAGATTCCATCAAGCCTGCATGTGGCTGTGCTATCCAGGCGCAGTTATCCGAAACTCGACAATATTGAAGTCCATCCGCGTCCGGCCGGCTGGTTCAGGAAAATGCGCGATGGCCATGTCCTTCTCGGGCATCCAAGCCGGGAGGACCATCCGGGCCGCCTTCCACGCCTTACGCCCGAGGCGGCCTTTGTGGACGCCCTCAAGTACGGGGACGGCTGGATCTCAGAACCGGATGATGTGGACCTGGAGAATCTGGATTGGCAAAAAATCGATCAGTTGGCCGTGTTGCTCAGGATGGACAAAAAAGTCTTGGCTCCCTTTCGAGAAGTCTTCCAGGAAACTGACGAGATGGGCCCGCGCTAGGAGAGAGGTATAAAAGTAGTTGAGAACCTGCAGCAGATCCCCGCGGATTACGGCCGGCGCTACGTCAAGGGCCAAAACATCCGCGTCGATGTTTATCACAACCTGATCGTTCCAAAAACACGGAGAGGTGAACATGCGAATTTCGATTGACGGCGGGAGAACCTTTGTCGACAGCAGCGAATTGCGGATCTGCTTGGACAATCTCTCCGAGCCAGCGTTTACGAACTACGAAACCCCGGTCTCCCTGTGTTTGACGGCAACCCCGGAGGGGATCATTCGGGACGTGGTTGACGCGGAGGGTGAAGTGCTCGCCACCTCGTCGATGACTGCACAGGAAACGGTTGAACAGCTTTTTGACGCTGAACATCAAGCCTTGCGACAACAGATCCTGCAGCATGAGGTTGAGGCCCTGCGCAAAGGCCTTGCAGAGGCGGCACAAGGGGTCCTTGATGCCTGCAGGCGTGCGGTAGACAAGTGCCGCTCTCTGGATAACATCAATCTGAGCTACCTTATTGACGCTCACATCCCCAGGATCCTCATCCAGACAGAAGACGGCTATATTTTTGAGCGGCAGGAAGATCACTCGTGGACCGATGGGGACATGACGTTTTCCGACCTGCCCCATTTTGATGTCCATTGCCGATTGCTGACCGAAGGTGAAGCCAACGATGAAGAAGTATACCCTCGATGAAAGAACCTGATTGTTCGCTGGAAGAGGGTGCGTTGGCCAATTTCAACGGATCGCCCATGCCCTCCTTGAGAAGCATTACGGTCTTACGCTGATGGTAAAGGATCACAAAAATGAAGGCATGGCACGGGTCAGCACACCTCCATAATAATTTCTCGATGGAAGAGATCCAAACCGGTGAGGGCGCCCTGGCTTTTGGCTGGGGACTCTATTTCGCCGAGGAGCCCGATGTCGCAAAATCGTACAGGGACAGCTTGGCTGGCAGCAATAACCCTGGATGCCTTTATGAGGTCGAGTTGGCCATCGACGAGGTTGATTTGCTGAACTGGGATAAGCCCATTGCCAAGCAAAGCGAAAAGGTTCAGAAGGCTATTCAGAAAGCCATTGAGGGGCATGCCGACCAGGTCCAGAAGGACATGATGGAGTATTTTGCCGTCACACATAGGGCAAAGTGTGTCGGTGGATCCTTCTATCGAACATTGACCGATATGTTCGGCAACGGCTTGACCACGGACGGCCGGGAGGAGGCCTCCCGCTTCCTTCTCTCGATTGGCATTCCGGGAATCCAATACCTCGATGCTTTCAGCCGCAAAGGAGCCGGGTTCAGGCCTCCCGAGGCCCTGAGTGGAAGGAAAACCCGCAACTTTGTGATCTTCGATGAATCCTTGGTGGAGATCAGGGGAAGGTATCAGGAGAACGAGATCCCGGGAGAACAGGAGGAAGACTCCGGTTTCAGACCTCGTTAGAATTGAAATGTTTCTGCCGAACCCGGGCATTGGCCCGTTGCAGATTGCGAAAATGCGGGGGGGAAACGGCAGAGAGCCAGCGGTCATTCAAAAAGCGAAGACGATGCTTCTGAATGGTAAGTCAGATCAATATTGCGAACGTCATGGTGTGGGGATTGTCGGTAACCACATTGACCAAATTTTTGAGCAGCTTAGAAAGGAGACATTATGGCAAGGCGCCTTCCCTTCAATCCCGAAAGAGGATTGACCGTGTTTCAGGTAGAAGCAGTGGTAAGCTCCCTCGCGGCTACTTGGAAGAACGCCCCTGAGCTTCTGGTTGTGAAATCGGCCGACAATTTGCCCAAGGAACTGAGGCACAAGATTGGAGCATATTGGAACCCCCCACCTCAATCGGTTGCCGTGAAACGCAATATGGTCGATTGTGCCATCGAGGGAATTTTCGATTCTGACACCAACAGGGCTTACTTAATTGCGGGCAACCTCAAATCCAAGCTCCGCGCCCGCAAGGCCCTGTTCGATATCGTCAAAGGGCATTACGGTCTGCGCGGTTTTATGGGGGAGGATCTGTATCCGTTTCTGGATCAGGTCTTCAACCTCTACCCCAAAGAATGCATTACCGTTGCCCAGGAATATTCTATCGACCTGGATACCCGGGACGGGCAACGGGCCGCCGCCGAAGAAGTTGTTGCCCAGATGGCCTCCAACGGAGTCAAAGGCGGCATTATGGAGCGCATCTTCGGGGCGTTCCGCAACACACTTCGAAAAATTGGATTCGATTTTCCGGTGTCCGAGAAAGATGTGCTGCATGTCGCTGCATGTTCCGGGAAATACGTCAATAAGGGTGGCCGCGATTCCGTGGCTACTGCAGAACGGTTGGGGGACGAAAAACTGAATGCCGGAAACCAGGTCGACCAAGAAGAATATGCTGGCCTGCGTCCAAGATAGGGAGAATTCGCAAATGGCAAAGCATTGGATCGTTAATTTGGAAACGAAGACTTATTTCGTAGTTGAGGACCACGATGGAACGTTCTTTGACGATGAATGGAAGGCCAAGACGCCATTCAGGGATAGCAGCTACATCGATCTGAGTACTCAGACAGTCAGAGAAAATCAGAAGAAAGGCGACTATCTGTTCTATGACGCCGACCTCTGCAGAAGCGGCTTAATTGTCGGGATTTATGCCGACGAGCAGAAAGTTACCCGGCAGGAGGCCGAGCAATTTCTTGAGGAATTGCGGTGTAAGCAGGATGTGGCATCCGCCTACATTCATATGCTGACCAGGGAAGTTTCCCCGGAGAACGATTGCGAGTGTGAAGAAAGCGATGCCGACTACGGCCCCCGATAACCCTCGCTTTTGAGTCAATTCCATGTTAAATTGACTCATGATTTTGAGGCGATTAGCGAAATAATTGACCCAAACAGGAGAGAGATCACCATGGATAGCCAGGATCTGAGAACCCGCATCAATTGGATGGACCGACAGCAAATTGTCCGCCTGCTTGAAGATCAGGCGTGTATTCAGTGTTATGACGACGAAAGCCTGGAGGACCTCAAGGAAGCCCTGTTCGTGAATGTCGAGGACGGCACCATTGAGATCCCTGATTCCGACGAAGACTGGAGCCCGAGAGGCCCGAGAAGGTGATGAAAATGATCCTCGGTAGAACGGCAGTCAGCACCAAAAAGGGCGAGACGGCTGTTTCAGCACTGCTGTCTCGGATCGAGCTTGCCACCCAAACGGAACCGGAGTCTGAGGAAAATGCCGGCCCGAGAATGCGATAAATGGCGGCTTTGTCGTTATGGTTGCCATGCAGAATGGAGGATAAATGTTGAAACCCTTGCAACAATGGTACTGCGATGTTTGTGGTGAAATCATTGAAAAGCCCAGCGATGGATATGTGATTTGGAAGAGGGGTGCTGATCTCAAATCATCGGATTTCAAAATTATTCATCAAGGGAAATGTGACCTAAATTCACATATCGCATCGTCAGCCTTGTCCGATTTTCTTGGTCAAGATGGGATGGCCTATCTCACTTCCTTTTTAAGCCATGGTCCAGTAAGGGTGAGGTTAAGCGGTCCTTCTTCATGCGAAATCAAGGACATGGACGAATTTACCGATTTTTTTCGGCGACTTCAGCTGCCATATTACGAGGAAGCTCGTAGACGTTTTTCGGCACCGAAGGTTCTCGAGCGTCTATCCGATTGGAATGAGATAGCGCCTTATTTTCCCGATGAGATGAAAAAAACTATCGAATCATGACCCAGGCCTGGTAAACCGATGAATTCTGCAACGAAATACATCTGGCAACACGGGGCCCCCGATAAGCACTGGGCGGATACCCTTTGTTGGGACAGTCAGAGCCTTCTGGTTCCCGTGGGGACTTGTCGGTTTCTCCAGGGCGCTTTGCTGTCCAAGGTGCAAGAGTTGGGGTTCGAGGACCGGCAGCGGGCCTATGCCGACATCCTGGCCAAAGAGGCGATCGAAACATCCGCGATCGAGGGCCAGAAACTGAACCTGCAGGCGGTAAGATCCTCGGTGGCCACCAGGTTGGGGCTGCCCGATGGAGGCTTGCGCCCGACCCGGAACCGGCATGCCGATGGCGTGGTCAGCGTGCTTCTGGATGCCACCGCGAACCATGAGAAAGTCTTGACGGCCGATCGGCTCAAGGGTTGGCAAGCGGCCTTGTTCCCCGGGGGGTATTCGGATCTTCAAAAGATCGAGGTGGGCAAGTGGCGCACGACTCCCATGCAGGTTGTCTCGGGGGCCATAGGCCGACAAAAGGTCCACTATGAAGCACCACCTCCGGAGCGCCTAAAAGATGAGATGACCCAGTTCATCAAATGGTTCAACAAATCCCGGGGACAGATGGACGGCATTGTCCGTGCCGGCCTGGCCCATTTGTGGTTTCTGACCATCCATCCCTTTGAGGACGGAAATGGCCGCATTGCCCGCACATTGAGCGATATGGCCCTCGCCCAGGACGATGGCCAGACCATGCGGTTTTACAGCCTCTCGCAGCAGATCATGGTTGACCGGAATGATTATTACGATGTTCTCGAGCATACCCAGAAGGGCAACGGGGAAATCACTCCTTGGCTGAAATGGTTTTCAGGATCGGTTCAGAGGGCCATGAACTCCTCCAAGGAGGTTCTTGATTTGACGCTGGAGCGGGCAAGGTTTTGGACGAAGGCCAACGCCATGGACCTGGGGCCGCGGCAACAGAAAGCCATCAATAAACTTTTTGATGCCGGTCCGGAAGGATTTGAAGGTGGTCTGACAAATAAGAAATACGCCAATATGACCGGGACCAGCCGGCAGACGGCTCAACGGGAACTTGCCGATCTGGTCGAAAAAGGCCTTTTTTACACGGAAGGTGCAGGAAGAGGGGTTCGCTATGGCCTGGCCCTCTGGGAACCCGAGAAAGAACAGGAGCCGGATCCCGCGGGCAGTCCCCGATAAGCAGAGTGTTCCCAGCAGAAAGAAGAGGTTTTCGTTTCAAAGTAAGGGGGGACCTTTTCATCGCTTCTTGCGAATAAATCCGATGTCCAGGCCCCAAGGTTTCCCTATAGCTTTCAGGGTTTTTAAAGTAGGGTTCCCGCGTTCGGTTTCGACATCCTGCAAGGTTTCAAAGCCGATCTTCAGAATCTTTTCAGCATAATCCTTTTGGTTCATTCCAAGAATTTTTCGCATCTTCCGGGTGGCTTGCGCCAAGCCTATCTTCCCCGCCTCAATGTCATCAAACAGTTCCTGTTGCAGCCTTTTTATTTCTTGATCGTCAGGTCTTTTCATGGCGCTACCTTTTTAGAAGCGGGGGGGCGCTACAAGGCTGGGCATCTTGGAGCATTCGGGCTATGGTTTCGATTCTCTTGGCAAGCTGTTCAATCAGGGATCCTTCAACCCCACAACGGTTTAAGGTTTCAGGCAGGCGTTCAACGGATTCGGCCTGGTCGGCCAACCATTGGCGAAGTTCCCCGCCACACAGGCCAATTCTTTGCTCCAGGTCTTCGGCCACATGGCCCCAGTCAGGTAAGCCGATGGTCTTTTCCCCTTCGGCTTCCCAGCGGGAGGCCCTGGGAATCCCCTCGGGATCCAAAAACATCGGCGCAAAATCAAAAAGTGGAGACAGGGCAACCGTTCCAGAGGGGTTTTTCAAAAAAGCCGTGTTTCGACTGTGATTGTCAGTGTTCCGCAAAGCAACATTGAGAATGTCCCTTTTGATGTATTCCTGGATATCCCGGTATGGATCTGTTGCAAAACGATCAATCATTTCACAAATCTGGTTGTGTGAACCTCTGAAACCGAATTCACTGATACCGCAGACAGAAGCCATGCTTTCCATTCCCAATCGCTCAACACCTGTTTGAGTCACTCTGCGATCGAATCGACGGATGAACAGTGCTCCATCCTGGTACTCCAAAGGAACCCCAGTGCGTAATCCAAAGGCGCGAGCCGCTTCGTAATACGGAGCTTCATTGCGAAGAACTTGACGGTCGGCTTCGCTTTTGCCTCGCGGGAATTTGACCAGCCAGTGACACTTAATCTGGTCTTCCGGCAATGCCCCTTCTGCATGCCATCGATTATTTTGATCTTCAACCAGCAGAAATTTGGGGGCCTGTCCTTGGACGTCAGTAGCCCCGGCCACCAATGCGCCATTGGCTTCGGCATATTCGATAAAATCAACGTTCTTTTCGATAACGTCCTGCCGATCAAAACCAGAATGACGCACGGGTGTTTTTATCCCCGCGCCGGCAATGCGAAGGTTCCCGGGAGGATTTCCCGCTGCATGATGCAGAAGTTGCCACCAAGCCGAATCGTCATCTTTGAGCCCCAAGGATTTAAGCCAAATCTGCCGAGCATAACCGGTCGGCACTAAATCGAGCAGAAATGCCGGCCAGCTTTCGCCTCTATATAGTTCAAAATTAACGGGGTAGAGACATCCGACGCGATCAACAATCCGATCCTCCCCTATACGCGGGAAGACATAGTCAAGATCATAGGTAAGTCGCCCACCGGCGCGATAACCCGCACTATAGTTCCCCCCATAAAGGCCGAACTGGGCCGCCTTCCGCCATTGGCCTGCGCTGAAAATTTCGATGGTGACCTCGTCCATTTATTAACTCCAAAAGATTTTTACTGGATTATAACCCTATATTTTATCTATGTAAACATAAAAAAGGGGGGTTATAACCCCCTTTAAAATCACCATATCTAATTAAAGGACCTCACTAGACTTCAGCAAAACCGCTGCACATCATCAAGCAGTCGGTCAGTTCAGGGCCGGGAGGAGGTCAAAAGCTTTCAATAAAACCGCAACTGGCCAGTTTCCTCGAAGTCATATCCAGGGGTGTCAGTTTCCTCTTCCAGAGGAACAACCGGCGGGACGGAAGGCGAGGACGGGGGTTGTTCTGTAACCTCTTTCTCGGGTTTGCTTTCAAGCCCTTTCGAGGCCTGCCGAACCGCCTGTTGGGCCAGCAAATCGCAACGTTCGTTGAAAAGATGTCCGGAATGGCCGCGAACCCATTCCCACTGAATCTCATGTTTTATGTCCAAGGCGGCCAGCCGACGCCATAAATCCTTATTGGCGAGATCTCCTCCATCGTCCAGTCGACCGTTGTGGACCCATTTCTCCAGCCATTCGTTCATACCTCGCACAAGATACTGGGAGTCACTGACCAAACGAACCCGGCTGGGCCTTGTAAGCGTCTCCAGTCCGCGGATTGCAGCCGTCAACTCCATTCGCTGCGAGGTCGTATCCCGCTCAACGCCATTCAATTCTTTTTCGGTATTCCCATAGCGCAGGACGACCCCATAACCGCCCAGGCCAGAAGGCAGGCCGGAACCATCAGTATAGATTTCGACAACACCCGCTGGGGCGGGGTTAAATGCCTGGATAAGTGATTTGAATTCCAACTCTTCCAGTAACGGCATCAGTGCCGATAAATCAGGTGGCATAAGATTCATGTCTTCCAGCGAGGTATCCAGAGGGACATCGTAACGGACTGTCGCCAGGTCTTTTGAAAGCCGGGCTTGATTGGCAAAGGCCCCAAGATTTTCCCGGCGCTTTTTGCCGCTCACCAGATCTTTCCATTCCAGAACCTTCTCGAGGGGACCGAATCGTTGTACCAGTTCAGCGGCTATTTTTTCTCCGATACCCGGAACGCCTGGAATATTATCGGAAGTATCCCCGGCCAGACCCAGAATATCGGGGACGAGACCGGGGGCAACTCCGAACCGTTCCTTGACTTCCGGAATTCCACTACGCCGATTTTTCATTGTGTCCAACAGAGATACATTTTTATCGACGATTTGCATCAGATCCTTGTCGCCAGTAACCACCGTAACATCAAGGCCTTCGGCCGCGTACCGGCGGGCCAGAGTGGCTATTACGTCATCAGCTTCAAACGTAGGGGCTTCCAATGCGGGAACATTGAGCGCCTCGACCAATCTTTTAATATACGGAATCTGGGGCACCAGATCGACGGGCATGGCGTCCCGGGTGGCCTTGTATTCCGAATAGATCTGAAGGCGAAAACTCTCTTCTCGGGGCCGGTCAAAAACCACGGCCAGACAATCCGGAGATTCTTCCCGGATGATCTTGAGGAGCATATTGGCGAATCCGAAAATGGCATTGGTCCGCACGCCGTTGACCATTGCCAGATCCTGGATTCCATAATAGGCCCGGTAGATAAATCCGGAGCCGTCTATGAGATAGAGGCGTTTGTGCAATGCTTCCTCCTTTTTAGGAAAAGAAGAACCCCAGACAGCAAAACCCATAGCTGAAGGAAATCCGCTGCCCGGTATAGTCGTCGTTAGGAGAACAGTGTCCAAACCAGGTTTGCCAATAACAGCCCAGCGAAAAAACCTGCGACAAGTTTTGCTATCTCCCACCTGGCTTTATCCATGCCGTCGTGCTTACCTCGGACATAAGCCTTTTCTTCTGGCGTTGAGGCGATGTGGTCTTCTAGGCTTCTAAATAGGCGTTCCATGTCAGGCATGTTTCAATCTCCTAACCAGGCCAGTCCAGCGGACGGAAGACCCGGCGGCGTTATTCGTTTTGGTCAGTGCCGCGCCAGTTTCGGCACATCGCCCGCTGACCCTCATCGATCAGCCAGACTTGATCACGGGGGTCCGGTTCGATTTTGGCTGTCAGGTCATTTTCCTTGTTGTAGGAAAACTGGCGGTCACATCCAGCGATGGCCTTGATCAGTTGGTTGGCTTTCTCGAGTCGTTGCTGTTTGTCCAGGTTTCAAACTTCTGCAGTCCTATAGGATTGCTTCTCCTAAAATGGGATCTCCTGGTCCAAGTCCTGCCGCCTGAAGGGCTTGGCCAACCCGGCCCAATGCCGACGGCAAGCCCGAACAATTCTGATTTTCAGGGGGTATAATGCCCTGCCAAGACGGTTTTTGTGAACCCATAACCACAGGGCCGGGCGATATTTTCTCATCAGACGGAAAGCTGCCCTTTGGGCCTGTCGACCGTTCCGGCATCCCGGTACGTTTCCATGCAGGCCTGCACCTGGAAAGAGCTCCGACCCATACTTTTGAGCTTTTCAAGAATCGCTTTTGGATCCATGAGACCTCCTTTAGGCCGCCGCTTTCAGCCCGCAAATGATTGCTTCCATTTCTGGGGGACAAACAGCATTTCCCAGCATGAAAACGGTATCTTTTTTAGTCGCGGGAAGCCGATATTCGGCAGGAAAACCCATAAAGGCCCGGTATTCATCCTTGGTCAGCATCCGCATATGGTCGCCATTCACCACGGCCCAGCGATCCCGGGTGGTAATGGTCCCGATAGGACGGGACAGGCAGCGACCGGTCTTGCCCGAGCCATTACTGTAATAGGGGGCCACAAACCGCTCTCCGAACTGCCTGCGGCCGTTGGCGATTCGCTCGATGGTGTTGGGTGAACGGCCTGTTTTGTTGACCAACGACCAGTTGCCGGCTGCAAAGTCGATCACTGATTTTGCACTCACAAGGGGCTTTTTGAAGGGCTCCAAGTTGAGGTTGATTGGGTTCTTGCTGCGGGAGCCTATAATAAATAGGCGAATCCGATGTTGCGGGACACCAAAATCGGCGGCATCCAGGATTGAAAAGGACAGACTGTATCCCAGCGCCTCCATGGCCGTCTTCCAGGCAGGGAACAAAACCCACTCCTGAAATTCAGCCACGTTCTCGATAATAAAGAAGGGGGCACGATGAAACTCAGCACAACTGACCGGCGCCCAGGCAGTGGACCGAGAAGCGTCATGCGTCGCCCGGTTCTCTTTACCCCTGGCTTTGCTATGCCCCTGGCAACAGGGGCTTGCAAGCATCAAGTCGTGGGCGGGAACCTCCATCCAATTGGCTTGATGGAGATCCTGACAGACATGCCGAACCTCCGGATGATTGAGCCCATGAATCTCAACAGCCTCGGGCCAGTGGTTGGCGGCCCAAAGAACCCTACACCCGGCCGCGGCCGCCCCCGTGGTTGAACCGCCTGCACCTGCAAATAAATCTATAACGTTCATCGATCCACCTCCCGATATTACCTGCAATCCAGCCAAGAAAGATGTTCCGCAAAAAGACTGCTCTGGCCATCAACTTTTTCGGACTGCGCCGAGACGGCGTCTACAGGGATTTGGGGTGTTTCTTCGATGCCAATTAGCCGGCCAAACAATTCCGGTTCTGACTCAATGACTCTTTTTGGGATCTCCTTGCCCTTTTTGAATGCAAGCGCAAGGGTGGCTCTATACATCTCGTATCCCTTTTTGG